>ERZ1032852.209-NODE-209-length-15942-cov-10.325801_pt1 | contig 15942 bp, 16 predicted proteins | sample MGYA00516689_ERZ1032852 | MGnify/ENA primary metagenome ERZ1032852 (study PRJEB33719, sample SAMN04262499) | wastewater metagenome | biome: rural village; feature: composting latrine chamber; material: composting feces with ash | place: El Salvador | collected...
ATGCCAATTCTCAGAATGGGATTTCAAGTTTTGGGGACGGGCGGCCGGAATAGTCCGGCCGCCCGCGTGCGATACGTTAAGGATCGCGTTTGTTACTTGCTGGTCACACCCGCGGCTACTTCTTCAGCCGTGTAGTAACCCGAACCGATGATGTCCTGCTCGATGTTGTCCTTGTAAATGGTCATCACATCAAGTAGGTAGGACGGGACAACCTTGACACCGTTGTCGTAGTCCTCGGTGTTGTTGGCTTCCGGCTCAACCTTGCATGCGAGATCCTTGACGACCTCAACAGAGCGCTCGGCGAGGAGACGGGTGTCCTTGAAGATGGTCGACTGCTGAACGTCGTCAGCGATTAGCTTGATCGAAGCGATCTCAGCGTCTTGGCCGGTGACGATCGGCAGACCTTCAGCGATTGTCGGGCCCAAGCCCACGCCCTGGAGGGCGGTGATAACACCACGTGAAATGCCATCAAACGGGGAAAGCACGCCTGAGAGCTTCGAACCATCACTGTAGGTCGAGGAAAGCAGGTCTTCCATACGCTTCTGGGCCGCCTCTTGTGACCAACGCAGGGTCGCAACCTGGTCGAATTCGGTCTGTCCGGACTTCACAACCAGCGTTCCGTCGTCGATGTAGGGCTGGATCGTGTCCATTGCCCCACGGAAGAAGAATCCGGCGTTGTTGTCATCGGGCGATCCTGCGAAGAGCTCGATATTCATTGGCCCTTCTGGCGCGTCAGAGGCGGGGTTTCCGTCCTCATCAACCAATCCCAGTCCGTAAAGGAGCGCCGTTCCCTGGGCCACACCGACCAGGTAGTTGTCGAACGACACGTAGAAGTCGACGTTTTCGTTATCGCGAATGAGTCGGTCGTAAGAAACCACCGGGATTCCGGCGGCACCCGCGGCGTCCAGCTGGCTGGACAGAGCCGTGCCATCGATCGAAGCGAGGACAAGGATGTCCGCACCCTTGGTGATCATCTGGTCAATCTGCTGAGTCTGGGTGGGGATGTCATCGTTAGCAAACTGCAGGTCGACGGTGTACCCGGCCGCCTCCAGGCCGTCCTTAACGGCGTTGCCGTCAGCTATCCAGCGCTCGGAAGTCTGCGTCGGCATCGCTACGCCCACGGTTATGTCAGTGCTGCATTCACCTTCGGCGCTAGTGGATTCATCGCCCGATTCGGTTGCGGCGCCTTCATCAGGTTTCGCGGATGAGCCCGCGCCTCCCCCGCCACAGCCGGCGAGGACCAGGGCGCCGGCAGCCAGAATACTGGCACCGGCCCACATCTTTTTCTTACCAGTAGAGAGCTTCATAGAGTTGTCTCCTCATTGAGTTTCTGGGCGGACGCAGTGAGCGCCACCGTTTCTCGCCTGCCTAAGGGAGGCGTCCCCGTCAAGCCGAGGTGTCACTATTGAGGGCTGGTTTTCGTACCCTCGCGCCATATGTTACCGCTAACAATCGTGAAATGTGTCAACTTTGGTCTCTTTTAGATAACGAAAGCATCTCGAGATTTGACATAACAGGAATCGAATCGTTCTGCTTCTGATCCCGTCTTTTCCTGTTCGATGTGGCTCCTCGACGCCGAAATTACGAAGTGGCGACCTTCCGGTTGTCCTTTCCTCGCAGCTTCGCAAAGAATGCCGGCACCAACCGATCGCGTGCCTCGCATGGGTCGGCGCACGTGGGACAAGCCTTAACGAGCACCGCGACCCAGAGGTCACACGACGAGCGCGCCGCCACAATCAGAGCCACCTTTGAACGGTTGCGATTGGGCCAACCCACAAACGCGGGCCATGTGCCCACCGACAAGTATGAGCTGCCTGAGAGCGAGGCAAATCTCTGGGTTCGGCCGTCCGAGTTGCCTCCCCTATTGCGGTACGTTTGCTCCCGTAACCAGAGCACTGTTCGCCGCCGACGGATGTGGAGGCGATTGCAGTGGTGTCGAGTGCGGAGGTCAAATTGTCCAACCTTGGGTCAACCGTTGCGCAGAATGAAGACCCGCTACGAGTTGGTGTTGTTGGAGTGGGTGCCAGGGCCACCCTCGCCCAGCGCGTTAAATCATTACCATCCGTGACGGTTGTTGCTGCAGCGGACCCCTCGCCCGCCGCAGCGAAGCGAGTTGCAAGCCGGCTAGGCGTGTCGGTACCCCTCTTTCCAACGGTCAGTGAGCTTATCGACTAAGGCATTGACGCTTGCATCGTTACAAGCCCTGACGGCACGCACGCAGATGTCGCCTGCGAACTTCTTGAGGCAGGCGTGGCGGTTTTCCTCGAAAAACCGATTGCGACCACTGCGAGGGACGCGGATCGCGTTTTGAAAACTGCTCTTGAGACCGGATCCAGGCTCTATGTCGGCCACAACATGCGACACATGGACGTCGTACGCAAGATGCGCTCACTCATCGAAGGTGGTGAGATCGGCGAGGTCAAGACGATTTGGTGTCGCCACTTTGTTGGACACGGAGGCGATTTCTACTTCAAGGATTGGCACGCAGAACGCGCGAAGACGACCGGGTTGCTGCTTCAAAAAGGAGCCCACGACATCGACGTTATTCACTGGCTGGCAGGTTCCCGGACCGCAAGGGTGGTCGCAACGGGAGATCTGATGGTTTATGGGCAAGTTGAGGATCGGAGCGACAACTCTTCACTGCTCATGGGCGATTGGTTCAGCGAGGACAACTGGCCCCCGCTGGAGCAAAGGAATCTGAACCCGTTGATTGACGTCGAAGATGTTTCCATGGTTCTTATGCAGCTGGAGTCGGGGGTATTGGCCAGTTACCAGCAATGCCACTTCACTCCGGACTACTGGAGGAACTACACGGTCATCGGCACCGAAGGACGGATGGAGAACTTTGGTGACGGCGAGGGCGGAGAGATCCGCGTCTGGAAACGCAGGTCGGGGTATCGCAAGGATGCGGACGCCGTGTACGTGCTGACTGGTGACGAGGGCGGTCACGGAGATGCTGACGAAGCAACCGTGAAGGAGTTCATTAGCTTTGTGCGCGACGGAAAGCCGACCGCAACCTCGCCCGTTGCGGCCCGTGACGCCGTGGCTGCGGGAGAGGCCGCCACAAGGTCGCTGAGGGAAGGCAATTTCCCGGTAGATGTTCCTCCGGCGGAGCCTGCCGTCGAAGCGTACTTTATCGCGGGTCAGGGCAAGCTTTCGGAGGAATTCCCCATCTGATCGGGCGCGGTTTTTGGTGCCACCTCATAAAGGTTCTCCGTCAACCACATACAAAGGAACGATGTGGTCCGCGAAGGTCGGAAAAGTAAATATCGGCACGTCTTCACCTAGTTCAGACATCGATAGATACTCTGAAACCCCTTCCACGACGACCACCGCCAACTGGACTTCATCGTTGAGAGCGCGTTCCGCCCACTCCCGCTTCTCTGCAAGCTTGGTTCTCCAACCTGAAACGTCCTCTGGCGACAGCTTTTTCACGATGTTCTGTGGTATCCCCAAGGAATAAATCGACTTGCACTCCGCCATTAGAATTCCTCGACTTCCCGTTGCTAGAACGTCGATCTGGCCAGGCGGCAGCTGAGTAACACCCAGGGACATTGGACCGTCCTGAGTAATCCATGTGCCCTTGTCGTTTACGGAACCCGCCGTGAATCCATAGTCTCGAAGAAGAGTGACGACCTTATCCTCGAAAGCCTGGGATATTACGTGCTCTCGAAAACTCGTGCCTTGAACTTGCTCCAGCAACCAAGGAGCGAGAGAGTCCATCAAGAGAAAAGTGCTGGTCCAGTAGTGACCTTGACTCTTGACGAAAGGGCTCGCCGCGATGTCACGTCTATGAGATGCAATGTGCGTGTCGACATCGTCTGGCGTGAACGAAATGAAATGTCCTAGTTCGTCGCCGAGCTGAGTCGCGAAACCTTTCGATACAGGCATTATCTGAGTCCCATCCCACGGCCGAGCTAATCGCTGCATAATCCCCAATCGGACGTAGAGGCCTCTCCAGAGGCCGGGCAGTTCGTCCGCTCCTGGCAGACGCGACAAATGTGGGAACTTGCTCTCCGGGAAGAAATCAGAGGGTCTGCCGTGTTCAAGAAGAACCCGGGCTACCCCGGTCACGCTTTCAGCCAAGCCAGCAACCAACGCCTTAGAATCCTTTGTCGTCGGAAGATCCGCTCCAAAAATCCCGAAAATGAGTCCCTGCTGTGAGTGAGCATCCCATGACGCCGCCAACTCTTCCAATTCCGACTCATAGTCACGTTGACACAGATGTATTAGTGAGGCCAACCTGTCGATGGCTCGGGAAGAGCCTTGCCCGACGCCACCGTCCAGCAAGACCCCAAGGGCCCGCTTCACCGCGGGGCGATCAGGTTGGTCCTCTCCACGAAGTGAGTCCCAGAGCGACAAGAGAACAAGGGTCGCCCAGTCGTGATCCAGCGTCGCCGCTATTCGCTGTACGTAGTCGGCGACGTCAGGATCGTCGTCGAGCGCCATCCCTTCGAGTCTTTCTTTCACCGCAATCGCATTCTTGGTCGCTCGTCGCGCCGCTCTTCTGAGCTCATTGTGCATGGTCGGTCCAATCCCCTCGGATCCTGAACGTCAGGATAAGGCGCGACCACGTGCGGGGACGTGACCTGCTCAGATTGGAAACGAGTGACTCCTGCCCGCGATTGCCTATTCGAGAAGTTGGGCGCTGGAGTCGGCTTCGCTATTCTCCGGCAGGGCGAACATTGCGACGACGAACAAGATCACGTAGACGATGGTTACCCACACTCCAACGGAAGCGCCAGCACCGGAGGCAAGCGTCCCCGAGTCAACGCCCCCGGAAGCGAGGAATGTTGTTGGGTCAGTTATGGCATGGAGGATCATTGCCCAAACAAGGCTGCCCGTAACCACCAGGGTCAGGTACATCGCTGCGCCGAAGAAGAATGCGAAAACGATGGTCACGATTATCTCAACCGCTTCGCTCTTGCCGCCACCAATTGCATTCACGGAGTGCATGGCAGCGAATAGGACAGAGCTGAGAACCATCGTCACCCGTGATCCGTAGCCGCCCTTACTGAGCAAATGAACGTTAACGCCGCGCGCAAGTAGCTCCTCTGTGTACCCAACCAGTAGACCCAGGATGAGGATCGCGATGACAGCGCCGGCTGAGTATGCCTTCCAATCCGTGGTGGCCAGACGCACGACGGCTGCGACGACTATCGCGGCGGGCGCAATCCACATCCACCAGGAACCGCCCCTTGGGCGTGATGCGAAAAGCTTGGGGAACCAGGCGACTGACGCGACGAAAATCGTGATGATCAGAGCGCCGGCAATCTCGGGAAGAAGCAGGTCGGTCGTGACGACCTTTGCGTTCGTGGCGACGTCCTTGCCCGCAGAACCCGCGAATGAGCGCCCTAAACGGACAATGATGAATGACGCAACTACGAAGAGGACAAGGTAGCCAAAGGTCACCAAGACTGCGCGCCACCACCCTCCCCGATTCCAAAATGCGCGCCAGCCCGTGGCGTTTTGTTCGGCGAGGTGGCTCATGTAAATGTCCCTTCGGGTCAGGAGAGCCGGCAAAATAGGCTCCAACAGATCGATATAACGTAGGTACGGAAGCCTAGCAGTGCTGGTCATGGCGCCGATCTACCCAGGCTGTCTCCAAGGCAGGCGTACACCGGTGTGAGAGAAACGTTGGCGCACGTTCACGATGGGCAACTCAACGAAGTGGGCCGGCCGAGAAATCCTCGACCAGTCCACCACCAGTCTCTGCGAACCACACGTCAGACAATTCTCTGTCGGTTGTGTCCTGTCGCCAGGTCACCTCTCCTTCTCTGAGGCGTTTAGTCAGAGCTGTCCCCGCCAGGAGCGCTGTCGAGCCCGCGGCAAGGAAGCCTAGAACGCTGGGGTCCGTTTGGCTGGGGGTGCAAGGGTTCTTTATAGTTCTTGTTCCTTGGATCGAAGGTGACGTTCAGATTCGGGGTGGCACCAGCCAACTGTGTGGACTGCTTCAGCGAGAGCGTGGTCGGTTTCCGCGGTCCAGGTCTCTTTGTTGTTTCGCATCTTTAGGCTCCTTCGCTTGTGTGTTCCTAACACCTATATCGGAGTAGGTGCCGCACACTATCCAACCGGCCTCCGCACATTTGCAACGAAAACGAGAGATCACCGTCTCTAGGAAACGGTGTCGTTAGGACCTGCAGCCGCGGGTTGCCTCATGCACCACGAGGGCCGCGCAGGGCACGTAGAGTGCGGCTGCACACAGCCAAAGAGCGCCGTCTGCACCGCCGCGCGTGAGCGCGAAAATGCCCGTAAAGGTGATCGGACCAATGATGGATGTGAGGCTATTCAGGCTGGCCAAAATCCCTTGGAGGCGTCCCTGTTCCCGCTGAGGCGCGCGTTGGGATGCCAGCGTCTGGATGGCAGGAACGGTCATGCTACCCAGACCCAACGCGACCATGATTGGAAGGATCTGCCACGTCTGGACGGCGAAAGCTAAGCCGATCAACCCCACCGAGTCTGCGACGATTCCGATGAGAATGGCTTTGAGCTCCCCGAGGGTAGCTACGATTCGACCGGTGAGAGTCGCCTGGACTATTACCTGTATCAATCCGAAGACGGACATCGAGATTCCCACGGTTAGCGGGTCCCAATCGAAGCGTTGCTCAGTGAATAACACCCACGCAGAGCCGGGAGCCTGTCCGACGAATTGCACCAGGCCGAACACCACGAGAATGCCCGTCATTCCAGGAACCGCCGCCAGGGCGCGGGCGCTCGATTGGGCCGGGAGCGCATGGCCCTCTCTAGTGGGCGCCAACGTTTCCTTCAACACGAAGATGCTGAGCAAGAGGTTAATTCCGGAGAGGGCCGCAGCGACCAAGAACGGGAGGTGTGGGGAAACCGCGCCGAACAGCCCTCCTATGACCGGACCTCCGATCATCCCTGCGCCGTAACAGGCGGCGAGCCAGCCATATCGCTGGGCGCGCTCGCTCTCCTCGGTGATGTCAGCGATCACCGTTGCGGAGACGGCGTTGGTTGCTCCCGTGATCCCGGAGATCGCGCGAGCCACGAAGAACACGGCCAGGTTGGATGTTGCCGCCAGAATCATGTAGTCGAGCGTGGCTCCGATCAGCGAAGCGATCAGGACGGGACGCCTGCCGAACCTGTCCGAAGCGCGCCCCAGGATCGGGGCAAAAAAGAACTGCATCAGTGCATAAAGGCCGGTCAGCAACCCCACGTAGAGCGGAATAACCTGGAACGCAGCTCCCGTCTGTTCCAGCAGGGTAGGCAAGATTGGCATCACCAGTCCCAGCCCAGCCGCGTCCAGCGCGGCAGTGACCAGAGCGGTGGCGAGAGTTCCGTTTTCAGAGCGCTCAAAATTCACTTTATCAACGATAAAGTGATCGATGATAAAGTTCAAACATGGCGACTCGGCAAAGACGACTAGACAAGCAGACGATACTTCAGGCCGCCCGCGAAGTCCTGGACAACACCGGACTCGACGGGTTCACCACCCGGGCCTTAGCGTCCCATCTCGATGTGCAGCAGCCTGGCCTCTACTGGCATTTCAAAACCAAGGGGGACCTCCTTGCTGCTCTGGCCAGCGACATCCTTGTCAGCGAACATCACGCTTCGTTTCCAGAGGTCGGCGAAAGCTGGGACGCCTTCCTTCTGCGCAATGCGCGCAGCTTCCGGAGAGCACTCCTCGCGGTTCGCGACGGGGCTCGACTACACGCTGAACACCACATTCGCCCGCCAGACGCCGACGCTGCTCAGCAACTAGAAGGACCACGCGATCAACTCAGTTTGCTGATTACACAGGGATTCAGCGAGAAAGACGCCATTAATGCCCTGGTGGCCATTGGGCGATACACCGTCGGAGTCGTCCTTGAAGAACAGTCCCAGGAGGGCAACCAACCCGGCAAGTCCGAACGAGACCAGCAATTCGAGTTCGGCTTGAAAGCACTGGTCATCGGCATTGGTACGGAGGGAATGCGCGGTAGCCCAAGCGAATGACGTGGCTGTAGAACTGTAGGTCGCTGTCTCTGCTGAGTACGGATGGCTCCGCCTGTTGTTCGTGACCCCTGAACGTGAGAGCCTCCGCAGGGGTGGCCTCTCAGGGGTTGATGATCTTGTTCGGCCGTGTCCTCGTCTGGAGTGATCGCGGCGGTCATATTGTCAGTGACGTCATCGAACCAGCGGTCTTCCATGGTGAGCTTGAACATCGCGAGCTTGCCGACATGCAGACCATCGAGTGGGAAGGACAGGACCGTCAGGTCATCTTGGAAGGGCTCGGTCACAGGCGTAGGAGTCTTTGCAGATCACGTCTGAGGCTGATCTGAGCGCTAATCTGCGTGCGCATTAGGAGGCGCTGAGCAAGATCAAGAAGGCGTTCAAGAAGTACAACCTTTTCGAATTCACTGGGACCCCGATCTTTTCGGCGAATGCGCCCTGGGGTGGGAAGCCTCAACTGAAGACGACCGCGCACGCCTTTGGGGACAAACTCCACACGTACACGATTGTTGATGCAATCACGGACAAGAATGTGCTGCCTTTCCGTATTGATTACGTGGATACGGTGAAGGTCGGGGATGTTAAGGAAAAGCAAGTCTCTGCGATCGGAACGGAAGAGGCGCTTCTTTCTCCCGAACGGATCAGCGGGATTGTCGACTATACCCTCGCCCATTTCGATCAGAGGGCTGGAAGCGCTTCCAGTTGCGAACACTCCGTGGTCACCAATGTGGAGGAGGCGTCGCGTACACGCCAGCGTTCAGATGCTATTTCGCTTAGAAAGCGGGTGCGTAGCTTCAATGCAGTCTTTGCAACCGCGTCCATCCCGGCTGCTCCTAGGTATTACGACGAGTTCGGACGCAGGCAAGCGAATCTGCCTCCTGATCAGCGGTTGAAGATTGGCCTCATTTACTCTTACGGCGCTGACGAGCCCACCGAGAACGGGATTCTGGGCGAGGAAGCCTTCGAAACAGAGGCAATGAGTTCTGACGATCTCACGTTCTTAGGAGACGCTATTCATGACTAAAACGACAGGTTGGGCACTGCCCATGACACCAGCTCTGACAAATTCCAGAACTACTACAAGGACTCGTCCTTGCGGCTGAAGAGCCGTGAACAAGACCTGGTGAACATGTTCCTCACGGGCTTTGACGCTACGACACTGAACACCCTGTTCGTTTTCAGCTCCATCTTGCGTCTGGAGAACATCCTGACTCCGTTCGATGAGTTCCACGCCGAGGAACTCCTTAGCCCCCGTCAAGGGCAGGGCTACCTCAGTATCTACCTGGACATTCACGCGGAGCGACGCTCAGGGGTCGAAGTGGACAAAGAACGTATTGAGGATGACCTGGTCTTTGAGTTGGAACTCATCAAGCAGGTTGAGGTCGACATCGACTACATCCTGATGCTGGTAGAACGCTACCGAGAAAAGCACGGCGACGGAGAAGATAAAGAGATCCGTGCCGAAATCTCCCACGCCCTTGACGCCAGCCCCACCCTGAGAGATAAGCGCGACCTGATTGAGGCGTTCGTGGACTCGGTGACCATCAACAGTCAAGTCGACACGGAGTGGGAACGGTTCGTAGAAGAGCGTCGGAAACGCGAACTCGACCAAATCATCTCTGAGGACGCCCTCCGCGATGAGGCGGCGCGTGACCAAATGCGTGAAGCGTTTTGCGACGGCATCCTCCAAGAATCAGGAACAGCAATTACGAAGGCGCTACCCCCGGTCTCAAGGTTCACCCCAGACCACCAACGTGAGCACAAGAAGGAAAGAGTTCTTGGTCGACTCCGACCTTTCTCCGATTGCTTCTACAGTCTGGGCGACAACTAGACGTGACCGGCCAGAATAGTACGATTGCACGGTCGCCTGCTGCTTAACAGGCAACGTGGGAGGCGTGCCTCAAGAGGCGTCAGGCCCAAGGTTCCCAACCGAAGGAGTACGCGTGTCCTCACTAGAGTTACGTTCAGTAAATCGAAGATTCGGTGCAGTGCAAGCACTCAAAGACCTGTCTCTAACAGTGAACGAGGGCGAGATCTACGGATTCGTCGGATCAAATGGAGCCGGGAAAACCACCGCGATGCGGATCATCCTGGGGGTGTTGGCTGCTGACTCCGGACGCGTCACCTTTGGAGGGCGGCCCCTAGACTTAGCAATGCGCACCCGCGTCGGCTACATGCCCGAAGAACGCGGGCTCTATCCCAAGATGAAGGTGGGCTCCCAACTTAGCTATCTGGCGCAGTTGCATGGCATGACATCGGCGCAGGCTAGCAAGGCTGCAGACCACTGGGCGGAAGTGTTGGGGGTCGCGGACCGCCGCAACGACGACGTCCAGAAACTGTCCCTAGGCAACCAGCAGCGAGTCCAGTTGGCTGCGGCGCTAGTACACAACCCGGAGTTGCTGGTGTTGGACGAGCCTTTCTCGGGGCTGGATCCCATCGCCGTTGATGTGATGAGTACGGTGTTGCGCCAACAAGCCGATGCGGGCGTCCCCATCATTTTCTCTTCACATCAGCTGGATCTGGTGGAACGGATCAGCGACCGCGTCGGAATAATCCAAGCGGGAACAATGGTCGCAGAGGGAACGACCGAGGAACTGCGGACAACTGAAAACAGTCGGTTCAAGATTCGCGTGGAACAGGTCGAGGATCGCAGCTGGGCCACGCGGATCCCGCAGGTCCGTGTGTTGGACGAGGGCGGGGATGTTCTCATCGTGGAAGTCCCCAGAGGCGATATAGAGGCGGAACAGGCGCTTTTGGCGGGTGCGACCGAAGCGGGTGTCCTGCGCGAGTTCAGCCCTATCCGTCCCCACCTAGCTGATTTGTTCCGTGACGCGGTTGCTAAGGATGGAGTGACAAAATGAGGAACGTGTTCTTGGTTGCGCGTCGCGAGCTACAGGCTGGCGTAACAAAACGATCTTTCGTGGTGACCACGGCGATCATGGTGGCGCTCTTGATGGTCGGCATTTTCGTTCTTGACTACTTCGTGAACGACAAATCAGCGCAAACGAACTCTCAGCAAGTCGCGTTCGAAAACGAGGCCTCGCCGCTGATGCCCGGTGCGAAGTTGGTCGCGGACGCTCACGGTCTGATCCTCGACCCACTACTGGTCGCAGACGCGCAAGAGGGGGAACTTCAGTTGTCGGAGGGCGATGCCGTGGCCTTCATCAGCGGCAAACCCCCACACGTCACCATCACCTTCAAATCTACGCCGGACCCAACAATCATCGAAGTGTTCACGCAGGCCCTTCAAGACCAGGCAATGGCAGAGCAGGTGACTGCACTAGGTGGAGACCCAGTTGAGTTCGCGCAGGGCCTTTCTGCCGCCGTCCCCTCGGTAACCGTCCTGGAAGGGGATGCAGATGGTTTCGGGCCGAACTTCTTCTTAGCGATCACAATGTCCTCACTACTGCTCTTTGGTTTGGTTATGTCAGGCTCCATCATCTCCACGGGGGTCATCGAAGAAAAATCATCAAGGGTTGTAGAAATTCTGCTTGCCACCATCCGCCCGACTCAGCTTTTCGCTGGAAAGGTTCTGGGGACCGGTCTTATAGGGCTACTGCAGCTGCTGATCTATAGCGGCGCAATCTTCGTGGCAGCAAAAATCTCGGGGCTGTTTGACGGTTTCGAAGTTTCGTGGGGAGCGTCGCTCTTTGGCATGTTTGGGTGGTTCATCTTGGGGTTCGCAGCGATAGGAACGCTGTGGGGCGCACTGTCGGCACTGGTGTCTCGTCAAGAGGACGTGGGGCCAGTTACCGCGCCCATGCTCCTTTTAACCATGATCCCCTTCTACGTCGGCATCTATTTGGCGCCCAACGCGCCTGACAGCAGCTGGACCACGAACTTGTCGATGGCACCATTCTTCGCTGCCTTCGTCATGCCTATACGCCAAGTGTTCGTCGATGTGCCGTTCTGGCAACTGGCGTTAGCGGTCGCGCTGAATGTGGCGGTGATCCCTGTCATCGTATGGATCGCCGGAACCGTGTACAAGCGTTCGGTTCTGCATAGCGGGGCGCGAATGAAGCTGCGCGAGGTCTTCTCCAAAAAGGAGTGAGGGGCAAAGATTCTCCCCCGTGTACGGAGATAATCTGAGAGTTCCCTGGGCTACCGTTGAACGAGGATACGACGATTCCTTCGCCGTGCAGTCCCAGGAGAACCTTCCGCCATGTCGCAACAACAGCCTCATCCAAGTTGGCAACAGCCGAGCGCTCCGCAACCGGGGCAGCAGGAAAACCAGTCTGGGCCTTCGCCCCGCACAAGTGTTGCAACTACGGTCATTATTACCGTTGCCCTGACTGTTTCGGTGTTGGCGTTGGCGTATATCGTGTGGGCCCTCGTACTACGCGGAAACGATGATCAAGTTGAGGTGACGGAAACCCCGATTCCCCAAAGTTCGGTATCCCAAAGCGAGCAAACTGGAGGCGCTGTCGAGGAGCCGGAGTCTGAGCCCACGCAAGAGCCCGCGGAGAAGACCGATGAGGTTGGGCAAGAGGGTTGCACTCCCCCGGTCGCGGGCGCATACCCCTGTGCAGGGGGACCGATTCCGGAAGATGCGCGGCCTCTGACTGCCTTCTATTTGGAAGACAACGGCTCATGGGCGACGTTGCAAAGTCCAAGTGAAAACATACTGTGCGACGTCATCGGCAAAGACTGGTACTGGGGCGGATACGTCATGTGCACCGTGCACAGTTGGCCCTACACAATCAACCCAAACTATGAAGAAGAAGGGGGCTTCCCCGCGGTTTTCTTGGACGACGAGGGCCCCGCTGAAATCAGCGGCAAAGGTGATCCGATGTTGAGTCAATTGGTCGAGGAGTCCGAAGGCGACATCTTGCCCTACGGGACGGTTTGGTACTTCGAGGACTTCGTGTTTGCGTCCGAGGACAACGGGATCACCTTCTGGAACGTGAAGTCCGGTTATGGAGCACTGATAAACCGAGCAGGTATGGAGCCGTTCGGGCCGCGGTAAAGGTGGACTTTGGCACCTCCTGTGGGTGCTGCGGCCGGTCGAACGGGGCGCGATGTTCCGGGTCCGCCGGACGGGTGCTGTACCAAGAACATTGAGCGACAATGCTGTTAACAGTCCAGACCCCGTGACAGTGCGACAAAACTTGGATCGGTTTAACGCCTTGGCGGGATCGCAGCGTGGATGTCCAAGGGAGGGGCAGCCCCCATGAACGCCACACCGCGACCCCGCTAAGGAGTTCGGTTCAGCAACCTTTCCCCGAACTACATGTTGGTCCAGCGCTTCCTCAACCAGTGGGCCACGGCCTTCGGCTCGCGTTCCCTGGTGAAAGCACCCTTTTTGTTTCCACCAACACGAATGATGCCAGAGACCGTCTTGAAGTCAGCGAAGTTCCAGACGTGCTCCCCCACAACCTGGGGAACAGAATCGAAGACGTCCGAGTTCATCTTCATATATTCAACCTGGTACTCCTCACTCCAAGGTTCTGGCACCAACTGGTGCAAGCCGGGCATCGTGTCAGCACCGTACTCGGTGATGATGATCGGCTTGTTGTCCTTAGCCCAACCTTCCAGTTCATGACGCCACGCGGCTTCAGCCGCCTTCAGGTCACCCGTGAAGACGTACCAGCCGTAGTAACGGTTCAGCATGATCACGTCGGCGAGTGGAGAGACTTTGCACTCCCCGTGGACAGCCAACATCATGTTGACGAAGCCGACCGGACGCGTTGGATCAGCCTTGCGAGCCACTTCAAACAGAGGCTTGAAGTACTCCGCGGAGGCGTCAGTGTTTGATTCCGGTTCATTCGCGATCGACCAGATGACCACACTGGGACGGTTCTTGTCCCTAGCAATCAGGTCCACGATCTCCCGTTCGTGCGCCTTTTGTGTCTCATCGTTGATCGCCTCCGGGCTGAACGTTGGGACGGGCTTGCCCATGCCGAACATGCCGCCGTCGATGCCTGTGTTCAAACCAACCGCTGGGGTCTCATCGATAACAACCAACCCCTCACGATCCGCATAGTCCATGAACTCTTCGGAGTACGGGTAGTGGCTTGAGCGTTACCAAATCGAAGATGACCATCTTGTACAGGTAGCCCCGCCCCGGCTTCCACAGCTTCACGTCCGGAACGGTGAATTCAATCTTGCCGTTTTATGCGGTTCCGGAGGTGATTTCTGTGCCGTCCTCGTCCAGAAGAGACACCTTGATGGTGATTTCCTTGTCGTCTCCGCCTGCCACAACGAAGTCGGCTTCGATCTTTCCAGTGGTTCCTTCGAAGTCGGTCAGAACCGTGGTGGACACGAGGCGAACCTTGGGAACCGAGAGCAGCTTCACCGGCCGTGCGATACCCGAGTAGTTGAAGAAATCATGGAAGTAACGCTGCTTCCCATCCTTCTTGACCCCCGGGGGAATGGTCTGGAACGTCAGCTCGTTGTTCAGGCAGACCGTGATCTGGAATTCCTCGCCCGCCTCAACTACACCAGTCAGGTCAAGGTCGAACGGTAGATATCCTCCCTCATGGGTGCCAACTTCGGTGCGGTTTACCCACACCTGAGCCTTGTGGGTGGCCGAGGAGAAGTACACGCTTATCGTCGACCCGTCCCACCCCTTAGGCACGCGAGCGGTCCGCTGGTACCAAACGTCACCGTGGAAATCTTGGTCCTCGGCGTTCGTCATTAGATCGTTGAACGATGCGGGAACCGCCATCGTCTGGGCGTCGGGAAGCGGACGATCCATCCACTTTTGATCCCGGCCTACCCCTTCTTTGTCGATCTTGAAATCCCACAAACCGTCCAGAGAGATCATCTCTCGCGTCGGAGTCACCTGTGGTCGTAACATGTGTTGCTTCCTTTTTTGAAAACCTAGCTTCGTTGCTTTCTTCAATACTTCGTGACGACCCTGCGTCAGAATTCCGCCGAGTCTTCTTCGGCCCGTTCAAGACTCTCTTGCAGAACCTTCGCTTCGTGCTTGTCAGCCTGCTCGCCTTCCGCCTCAACCCGCTCCTCGCCAGGGGCTTCGGCTGCCTTGCGTGCGGCGATCTCCTCAATGACCTGCTTGTGCTGCTTGTCATTCATTGGGTAGAAGATCATCAGGACAATCGCAATAAGGCTCATCACTGCTGGGAGGACCCCAACCGCAATGCGGATGCCGGTAAGCGCGCTATCCGTCTGAACTGTGGCCGCCCCCTGATAACCGAACCAACCAATAATCCACAGACCAGCAGCACCGCCAAGAGCCTGCCCCATCTTGCGAACGAAAGAGAACACCGCGTAAGTCGTACCCTCTGAACGCAAACCTGTCTTCCACTCACCGTACTCAACTGTGTCGGCCTCCAGGTTCCATATGATGGTCCCGCCGAATCCTGCCCCAAGGCCCTGAAGGACAGCCGCAACGATGAGTGCCCAAAGGGCTCCGGTAGGAGCAAGGAAGTAGACAAGGTTGCCGCAAACCCCGACGAGGGCCGAGATAATAAACAGTTGAACCTTGCCAACCTTCTTGATCAATCCCGGAATCATCCAGCCAAACAGGATGATCATCAGAGTACCGATCGGGGAAACAACCGCAAGAACCGTTGCATTGCCGAAGACGTCGCGCGCGTAGCAAACCATCAGACCGGCCTGAGCGAACGCCCCTGTCAACTGAACAAAGGTCAAGAGCGAGAGTGCCTGCAGCGGACGGTTACTGGCGATAACGCGGATGCTCTCCTTCACGCTCACGCGGTCCACCGAGCGCGGCACATTCTCGCGCGCAACAAGGAACAGGAACACGTAGAGCGCCACTGCGACAAAGCCCAGCGGAATCAGAGCTTTGAGGATTGCGGACTGCAACGAATCAGGTTGGCCAGCGTACTTATTAACCGATGGAGCAATGGCCAGAGCCAGGATAACCCCCATGAGGGACCCACCGATGGTCCTGAACAGCGCAAGCTTAGAACGTTCCTCAGACCTGTCGGTCATGGCGGCAGCCAACGAACCATACGGAATATTCACGGCTGTGTAAGCGATCGACCCCATGAAGAAGTAAGCCAC
>ERZ1032852.210-NODE-210-length-15894-cov-8.544353_pt1 | contig 15894 bp, 16 predicted proteins | sample MGYA00516689_ERZ1032852 | MGnify/ENA primary metagenome ERZ1032852 (study PRJEB33719, sample SAMN04262499) | wastewater metagenome | biome: rural village; feature: composting latrine chamber; material: composting feces with ash | place: El Salvador | collected...
GTGACTTTCTTAAACAAGAGTACCCTGATGTAGAATTGACAATACGTAAGTCTTACAATTCTGGTTTAAGAGAGTTGATAAAGAATAATTCATATTCACTGATATTACTTGATATGAGTCTGCCTAATTATGATATAGAGCCAGGTGAATCGGGCGGTGACTTTGAAAAATATGCAGGTAAGTTTTTACTAAATGAAATGTATCGTAGAGATATAACAACAAAAGTTCTTATTATCACTATGTATCTAAATTATGTGGATGAAGAATTTAGTTCAGAACTTAAAGATAATTTCCCTAACTATTTGGGTGTTGTTTACTATAATGTTAAAGAACCTGATGGTTGGAAAAATGAGTTAAAAACCCGAATTGATAGTATTTGATATGATTAAAATAATAGTTGTCGAAGATAATCCGACCAAACAAGACAAGATAAAGAAACTCATAGAATCAAGTATTGATATTCCGAGTTCAAATATTGAGTATGCGGTAGACATAAAATCAGCTAAAAAGCTAATTTACAAGAAAGCTTACGACTTTATGATATTAGATTTAGTCTTACCTTTAGATAGTGAAGATGAGCCAAGTCCTGAAAATGGAATTAGTTTTTTAAATGATATTCATTCAAGTCCTCAAATTAAACCAATAACACATATCGTTGGTTTAACTGAGTTTTCCGAGCACATGGATAAGTTTAAAGTTAGTTTCGAAACATTTGTTTGGCAATTAATTGACTACAAAGCAGAGGAAGTTGATTGGCAGGAAAAATTGAAGAACTTATTATTTCATTTGATTAAAGTAAGGACTGAGTTTTTGCAAAGAGATAATCTTGATTATGATTACGATATTGCTATTTTGACTGCACTGCAAGACCCCGAGTTGACACAGGTTTTAGCTCTTGATGGCGATTGGGAAGAGTTTAAATTTGGCAATGATGCTACTCAATATTATAAAGGAGTTTTTAAAAAAGGTGATAAAACTTTTAAAGTAGTAGCAACTTCTGCCCCACAAATGGGAATGGTTGCTTCATCTACTTTATGTATGAAGATAATTCATAATTTTCGACCAAGATATATCTTTATGCCAGGTATAGCAGCAGGTGTTAAAGGAGAAGTTGATTTTGGTGATATATTAGTTGCTGACCAAACGTATGATGGCACAAGTGGCAAGATTACAACAAAGGATTCTGGAGACAAAGGATTTAGCCCTAACCCAACTCCTTTATCATTGGACTCTGACTTAAAAGAAAAAGTTAGAACTTATGAAACAAAGAAAAGATATCTTTTTGAGCTTAAAGATAAGTGGCAAGGGAATAAGCCTGCAACAGACTTAAAAGTTAAAGTTGGACCTGTTGTTTCTGTACCATATGTAATTCAGAATGAAGATGAATTGATAAATCTTAAAGACCATCAAAGGAAACTGATTGGATTGGAAATGGAAATATTTGGATTATTCTATAGTGCAAATAATGGCTTTAATCCTAAACCCAAGCCTATGGCTATTAAGTCAGTTTGTGATTTTGGAGACAAAGAGAAAGCTGATAACTATCAAAAGTATGCTGCCTTTACAAGTGCTCAATTTATGTATGATTTCATATTGAATGAACTATGATTTGCCAGCCCTCACAGTCAAGCACATTTGCAATTCGCACAAGCCGACACACAACCAAAAATTACAAAAGAGCTTGTCTGTCTGCCAACGCTTTTTTGCCGACGCTAAAAACTATTTTTTTCGGGAACAGCAGTGCTTCAATTGAGCGGATTGATGATTGTAAAAGACTGATAATTAGCTGATAATGAATAAAGCCCAGCATACAACACGGTATATAAAACATTTGGCGGAAAGTGCTAATTTTAAGGACGGTACATTTAATAAACTTTGTAACGGTTTGATAGGAAATTGCTTTGAAATGCCAAACATTTCATATACGTGACCGTTAGCCGTAATCCAAAATCAACATTCAAATTTAACTAAGACATGTACATATCTTAGACACCCTTGTCAATTATAGAAATTTCGCAAACGAATATTTTAATGAGTATCTCTAAAAACAATTCTTGAAAAACCTCATATACGACCTTTGATTTTCACCGAAAAATATTTAAAAAAACTCGCAACACAATCATTAATAAATAAATTCCACCGCCATCTCACGCCACCCCCAGCCATGAAAAGCCACATTTAAAAACCTATTCAAAATCTATTTATATTTGCCAAAACAAATATAAATCAGATAAATTATGAAAAGGAAAATTCATCTATTAGCAGCTGTTTTCTTTACAGCACTCTCCACATTTGCCCAAGGCAATGGTATTGGTGGCATCACTGATGCTACCAATATGGTAACTTCTTATTTTGACCCTGGCACCCAATTAATTTATGCTATTGGAGCTGTAGTCGGATTGATTGGAGGCATCAAAGTTTACAACAAATTCAGTTCAGGCGATCCCGATACAGGCAAAACTGCTGCAAGCTGGTTTGGAGCTTGTATCTTTTTGATTGTTGCTGCCACTATTTTACGCTCATTCTTCCTGTAAGAGTATCTCTTATTAAACAATTAAAGAGAAAATAGAATGGCAGAATATTCAATCAACAAAGGCATAAACCACCCTGTAGAGTTCAAGGGACTCAAAAGTCAGTACCTCTATATTTTTGCAGGTGGACTATTAGCCATCTTTGTAGTTTTTGCAATTATGTACATAATGGGAATTGACCAGTGGATATGTATTGGATTTGCTATAATATCTGCTTCTTTGCTTATCTACATTACATTCAGGATGAATGAAAAATATGACACTCACGGATTAATGAAGCTATTTGCTCGCCTGAATCATCCCAAGTATATCATCAACCGAAAAGCAGTAACCCGCTTATTCACTGATAAGAGAGAAAGGATCAATTATGAGAAATAAAATGAAAGCAGCTACACTGGAAAGCAAGTTCCCTCTACTTGCAGTGGAACATGATTGCATCATTAGCAAGGATGCAGACATTACGGTAGCTTATAGAGTAGAACTCCCTGAAATATTTACTATCTCTTCAGATGAATATGAAGCTATACATTCAGCCTGGCATAAAGCAGTAAAGGTGCTTCCCAACTATTCAATTGTTCACAAGCAAGATTGGTTCATTAAAGAGAACTATCAACCCGATATACACAAAGAAGATGTAAGCTTTTTAAGTCGAAGCTTTGAACAACATTTTAATGAACGACCCTTTCTTAATCATACCTGCTATCTTTTCTTAACCAAAACATCTAAAGAAAAGATCAGTACGCAAAGCAACTTCTCTACTCTTTGCAGAGGTAATATAATTCCCAAAGATATTCTGGACAAAGAAAATATCACCGGGTTTATGGAATCGGTAGAACAATTTGAACGAATCATTAATGATTCAGGATTTATTACTATGACACGGTTAGTCGAAGACGATATTACTGGAACAAAAGAAAAAGCGGGTATTGTAGAAAAATACTTCTCATTATCACAAACCAATACAACTACTCTTGAAGATATTCATCTGAAACCAGATGAAATGAAAATAGGTGATCAGATAATGTGTCTTCACACCCTGTCAGATGTAGAAGATCTACCTGGAATGGTAGCCACTGATTCACGTTATGAAAGACTCTCCACCGATAGAAGTGACAGCTCCTTATCATTTGCTGCACCAGTGGGTGTATTGCTCTCCTGCAACCATATTTACAATCAGTATCTCTTTATAGACAACCACACCGAAAACTTGAAACAGTTTGAAAAGCAAGCTCGGAACATGCATTCCTTATCAAGGTACAGTCGTGCCAATCAGCTAAACAAAAAGTGGATAGAAGAGTATTTAAATGAAGCTCACAGTCAAGGACTCACTTCAATCCGATGCCATTGCAATGTGATGGCATGGTCGGATAACAGAGCAGAGCTCAAGCACATTAAAAATGATGTGGGTAGTCAATTAGCACTAATGGAGTGCAAGCCACGCCACAATACAGTAGATACCCCTACCCTATTTTGGGCAGGGATACCAGGTAATGCGGCAGATTTTCCATCGGAAGAGTCTTTTTATACATTTATTGAACAAGCATTATGTTTCTTCATTCAGGAGACTAATTATAAATCCTCACTTTCTCCATTTGGTATTAAGATGGTTGACAGACTAACTGGAAAACCACTTCATTTAGATATTTCAGATATACCGATGGAAAAAGGAATAATTGTCAATCGCAATAAATTTATATTGGGACCATCAGGTTCAGGCAAATCCTTTTTTACCAACCATATGGTAAGACAATATTATGAACAGGGAAGTCATATACTGTTGGTGGATACAGGAAACAGTTATTATGGATTATGCAAAATGATTAATCGCAAAACAAAAGGAGAAGATGGGGTATATTTCACCTATACAGAAGAAAATCCAATAGCATTTAATCCTTTCTATACAGATGACAATCTATTCGACATTGAAAAAAGAGAATCAATCAAAACACTTATTACCACACTCTGGAAAAGAGACAATGAACCTCCATCACGATCAGAAGAAGTGGCACTCTCCAATGCTGTAAATCTTTACATCAAGAAACTTAAAGAAGGAATAGAACCATCATTCAATACATTTTATGAGTTTGTTGGAGGTGAGTACAAAGAGATACTGGAAGAAAAGCAGGTAAGAGAAAAAGATTTTGACTTGGCAAACTTCCTCAATGTCTTAGAGCCATACTACAAAGGGGGTGAATATGACTACCTTTTAAACTCCAAAGAGCAGATAGACCTGTTATCAAAAAGATTTATAGTTTTTGAATTGGACAATATCAAAGATCATAAAATACTTTTTCCGATTGTAACAATCATCATTATGGAGGTCTTCATCAACAAAATGCGCAGACTACCAGGTGTAAGAAAATTAATCTTGATTGAAGAAGCTTGGAAAGCCATTGCAAAAGAGGGAATGGCAGAGTATATTAAATACCTGTTCAAAACGGTTCGTAAATACTTTGGTGAAGCAATTGTAGTAACGCAAGAAGTAGATGATATTATCTCATCTGACATTGTCAAGGAATCCATCATCAATAACAGTGATTGCAAAATCCTTTTAGATCAAAGAAAGTACATGAACAAGTTTGACAGTATTCAAAAATTATTGGGTCTATCAGAAAAAGAAAAATCACAAATACTTTCTATCAATCTTTCCAATCATCCCAAACGTAAATACAAAGAAGTATGGATTGGTTTAGGAGGTTCACATTCGGCTGTATACGCAACAGAAGTAAGCTTAGAAGAGTATTACACTTATACCACTGAAGAGAGTGAAAAGCTTGAACTACTTCAGCTTACCGAGAAATTAGACGGCAACATAGAATTAGCTATAAAACAATTAGCGGCTGAAAAAAGAAACGCAAAATAAAACAGTTTAAACGATGAAGAAAATAAGAATAAAAACAATCCTGCTATTCATTGTCATTGCTTTGTTTACAAAAAATGCACAAGCACAATTTGCAGTTATCGACCCCAGTAATATTGCCCAAAGCATTTTAAATACGACCAAAGAGTTAGCGCAAACCTCAAGGACTGTGAGCAATACATTAGACACCTTTAAAGAAACAAAAAAGGTGTATGAACAAGGCAAACAATATTATGATGCTTTAAAGTCAGTCAATCACCTTGTTAAAGATGCAAGAAAAGTGCAAAAAACTTTATTGCTCTTAGGTGAGATTACCGATATCTATGTCAACAATTTTCAGCTGATGCTATCAGACAAAAACTTTAGAGCAGACGAGCTAACGGCAATTGCTCACGGTTATGCCATGCTATTGGATGAAAGTGCAGATATATTGGCAGAGCTAAAAAACATCGTCAATATCAATGGACTCTCCATGAGTGATGCAGAAAGAATGGATCGGATAGACAAAGCATATGATTCCATAAGCAATTATAGAAATCTGGTATCTTATTATACACGTAAGAATATTTCAGTTTCTTACCTGCGTTCAAAGAAAATTAATGACACAGAACGTGTCGTAGCACTTTACGGGAGTGCAAATGATAAATACTGGTAATTATGATACTGCTTGCTGTCGACTTTGGAAACTTACACGAGGTTTTAAGAAACCTCTATTTGGAAATGATCCCGCTGTATAGCGACATGACAGGTGTTGCCAAAGGATTAGCTGGATTTGGAGCATTGTTTTACATAGCTTCCAGGGTTTGGCAAGCTCTTTCTAGAGCTGAACCTATTGATATTTATCCACTATTGCGCCCTTTTGTAATTGGTATATGCATCATGTTTTTCCCAACATTTGTTTTAGGAACCATCAACAATGTTTTATCACCCATTGTAAAAGGAACGCATCAGATATTAGAAGGACAAACTTTTGATATGAATGAATATCAGAATCAAAAAGACAAATTAGAGTATGAGGCCATGCTGCGTAATCCTGAAACAGCCTATCTCGTTTCCAATGAAGAGTTCGACAAACAGCTGGATGATTTAGGCTGGTCACCTACAGACTTGGTTACTATGATGGGAATGTATGTCGAGAGAGGTATGCACAATGTGAAAAAGTCTGTAAAAGATGCTTTACGTGAACTGTTAGAGATACTCTTTAATGCCGCCGCATTGGTGATTGATACGCTGCGAACATTCAATTTAATTGTGCTATCCATACTTGGACCTATCTCTTTTGCATTGTCAGTGTATGATGGTTTTCAAGCAACCCTCACACAATGGCTTACCAAGTATATCAGCATCTATTTATGGTTGCCAGTATCTGATCTGTTCAGTTCTATTTTAGCCCGCATTCAGGTATTAATGCTCACAAAAGATATTGAAGCATTATCAGACCCTAACTTTATCCCAGACAGCTCAAATACTATCTACATTATATTCATGATTATCGGCATTGTGGGATATTTCACAGTACCTACGGTAGCCAACTGGATTATTCAGGCAGGTGGGGTAACCGGAATGAATAGAAACATAAGTAGAGCAGCAAGTGTAGGTGGAAGTATTGCAGGTGGAGTAGCAGGAGCTACAGTAGGAAACATCTCCGGAAATCTCATTAAAAAATAAATCATCGTATGGAATTTAAGTCATTAAAAAATATAGAAACAAGTTTTAAGAAGATACGCCTTTTTGGAATAATCTTTCTATTGATGTGTACCGTAATAGTGAGCTACTCACTGTGGAAATCCTATCAATTTGCAGAAAAACAGCGCGAGAAAATTTATGTGCTTGATGATGGCAAATCATTAATGTTAGCATTATCACAAGAGCTCTCACAAAACAGACCTGTAGAAGCAAAAGAGCATGTCAAAAGATTTCATGAGCTTTTCTACACCCTATCACCCGATAAAAATGCGATAGAATCCAACATACAGCGCTCCCTGTTTCTTGCAGATAAAAGTGCTTTTATTCATTACAAGAACCTTTCAGAGAATGGTTACTATAATAGAATCATATCTGGGAACGTCAATCAAACTTTACATGTAGATAGTATAGTCTGCGACTTTGATACCTATCCCTACAAAGTATCAACCTATGCAAGACAAACTATTATTCGTGAAAGCAATATAACAGAGCGAAGCCTTATCACCCAATGTCGGTTATTAAATTCGGTCAGAAGTGATAACAACCCACACGGTTTCACCATAGAAGCATTCGAGATTAAAGAAAACAAAGATTTACAGGTATTAAAAAGATAAAGCTATGTCAGACAAATCATTTAAAAAAGCCATTCAGCGTGCGGATCAAAGACTTAAAGAAGGTTGCCAAAGGATACCCAAAAAGACACGCATCATTTTGGTAATCCTCCTTTTGATAAGTTGCGGACTATTTTCATTGTATCAAACCATTTCATCATTGTCTCAGATGAAAAGTAGTGATAAAGCCAGCATTCAAACAAAAGAGCTGCCTGTCCAATCAGAACAAACTGAACAAAAATCAATGTATGAGCAAAACAGTTACAACTATGGAACAGAATGAAGATATAATAAAAACAGAAAAGAAGGAGCAAAAAGCAAAAAGAGAGCTCACTCCACAAGAGTTACAGAAAAGGAAGAAACTTATAATCTTTCCAATTATGATACTTGCTTTTATCGGTAGCCTATGGTTAATATTTGCTCCATCAAGCAAGAAAGAAGAAGGGTCAGATAACATCAGCACTTTTAATGCCGAGTTGCCACTTCCGGGTAAAGATGAAATTCTAAGTGATAAAAAGAAAGCATACGAACAGGAAGACCTGAGAATTAAACAACAAGAGCGCATGCGAACACTTCAGGATTTTGGTTTTGATAGTGAGTTGGAAAACAGTTCTTCTCAAGAAGATGAAAACAGCAACTCTTATTACAATCAAGACAATCAACCAAATCGACCAGTAGCTAGCAACTCACCTATATACACTTCCGCAAACAGGTATCAACAGATTAATCGGCAGTTAGAAAACTTTTATGAAGAACCTGCCGAGGATCCAGAGAAAGAAGAACTGTTTGAAAGAGTTACTGAACTTGAAACACGATTGAGAGAGAATGAAAATATACAATCTTCAACGGAAGAACAATTGACATTACTTGAAAAATCATATGAACTTGCAGCAAAATATATCAACAACAATCAGGGACAAACAGCAGTTGAAAATATTCCAATGCAAAAATTAGCAACTGGTCAACAGGGAAAGTCAAAAGCTGTTCCAGTTAAAGCAGTTGGAGAAAGTGTTGTTTCAGGGCTTCAGAAATCAATCAGTGATGAAACGTTTATTGAAGCATACAGTAAACCAAGGAATAGCACGTTTCATACCGCAATAACAGCATCTCAATCATCAGTAAAGAATACTATTCTTGCATGCATTCATGAAGATCAGTCTGTAATGGATGGTCAGAATGTAAAGTTAAGATTATTAGAACCGCTTCAAGCAGGAACTATCATTATTCCCAAGAATACGCTGCTTACAGGAATGGCAAGAATTCAGCGTGAGCGATTGGATATTGATATTGTATCCATTGAATACAACGGTTCAATTATTTCAGTAGAGTTAAACGTCTATGATTCAGATGGACAAAAAGGATTAGCAACACCTTCCACTTTAGAGATGCAATCACTCACAGAAGGGGCTGCAAATATGGGTGCCGGATTAGGTTCATCCTTTACCATTAACCAGAATGCAGGTTCAGCCATTTTATCCGATTTAACAAGAGGAGTTTTGCAAGGTGGTTCACAATACCTATCGAAAAAACTGAGAACAGCAAAAGTAAGCCTCAGGGCAAATTATCAGGTTATGTTACTTTCAAAATAAAAAAACAAAACAACTTAAAACAATTAATGATGAAACATTTTGCACTTTTAATCCTACTCACTCTGAGCATTGTTCCCTTACAAGCACAAAGTGATTCAAACTTTAAAAGAGAAATAAGAAAGATACCCAAAGAGCAATTAATTACCCCTTACGCTATAGAGGTTACATTTGACAAAACCGTGCATATTTTATTTCCCTCCAAAGTGATTTATATAGATTTAGGCTCAAACCATATTATTGCAGGTAAAGCAGATGGAGCTGAGAATGTAATCAGAATAAAAGCTGCAACCGAAGATTTTATGGGAGAGACAAATTTTTCTGTCATTTGTGATGATGGAAACTTTTATTCGTTTAATGCCCGATATGCCAACGAGCCCAGTATGTTGAATATAGATATGAGCAGTTTAACTAAAAATTATCAACTGCTCGCTTCCAACAACAATATTGCTCACACTTTGTCAACCGTTTATCTCACAGAATTAGGCAAAGAATCTCCAGGGGTTGTAAATATGATTATGGAAACCATCTATAATGAGAATAAAAGACTTTTACGTCATTTAGGAAGCAAACAGCAAAAGATACAATTTACAGTTCAGGGAATGTATGTCCATCATGGAATGTTCTATTTTCATACAATGATTCAAAACAAGTCACAGGTTCCATTCGACATTGATTATATAAAATTTAAAGTAGTTGACACGCAATCAACAAAACGCAGTCCTGTGCAGGAGATAGCATTGAATCCTGTAAGAACATATCATGATCTGGTGCAAATTAAGGGAAAATCAAAAGCAAGAACTGTTTATGCACTTCCAAAATTCACGCTTCCAAAAAATCAAATAGTAGTTGTAGAACTGATAGAGAAAGATGGAGGTCGTCATCAAACCATTCAGATTGAACATACAGATATTACAAGTGCAAAAACTATTGATACATTTAAAATCAACTGAGATGAAAAAACAATCATTTGCAACAATCACATCTATCCTATTTATAGTTAGCTTTCTCTTCACCAATGAGGCACAAGCTCAACGTTATCTATCAAGTCAGAAAGGGATACAATTTACAGGTGGTTTTATCGGTACGTCCAAGGAATCCTTTACTAAAGAACCAGCGTATTACGTTGGTGTTTCACTTGCTACTTATACAAAAAAAGGAAATCGGTGGGTTGTAGGAGTGGAATATCTCAATAAAGAGTATCCATATAAAGAAAGAGTTATACCTGTTTCAAAGATTATAGCAGATGGCGGATATTACCTTAAGCTATTGTCCGACAACCGCAAAACATTCTTTCTATCCTTTGGATTATCTGCAAGTGCAGGATATGAAACAAGTAATTGGGGTGAAAAGCTGCTTTATGACGGAGCTACGCTCCGAAATAAAGATGCTTTTATATATGGAGGCTCGGCTATAATAGAAGTAGAAACTTACCTTTCGGATAGGTTAGTTTTATTAATTAACGCCCGGGAACGCTTGTTATTTGGGTCTTCCATTGGGAAGTTTCAAACACAATACGGTATTGGTATTAAATACATTATAAATTAAAGAGACATGAAAAAAGCAATTTCCAAAATGATGTTTGGAGTTTATATCATTGGTATGATACTCCTATTAAGCGCCTGCAATAGCCAATTAGATATTCAACAGCAATACCCATTCACACTTTCTGCAATGCCAGTACAGAAAAGTATTGTTATAGATGAAACGGCTGAAATAAGAATGAAGATTATTCGTGAAGGACATTTTGAAGAAACTGAATACTATATCAGGTATTATCAACCCGATGGTACGGGTGATTTAAAATTAGAAGATGGAACAGTCTTACTTCCTAATGATCTCTATAAGTTAACAGAAGATGTATTCAGGCTCTACTACACTTCCAAATCCACTGACCAGCAAAAAATCGATATTTATGTGGAAGATAACTTTGGCCAGACTGAGCAAATAAGCTTCAACTTCAATAACAAAAAGGAGGAGAGATAAGTATAAGCATATAGGTAACTCACAAGACAAACCCCAAGAACAGTTGATTCTCACGAATCAACTGTTCTTGGGGTTTTTTATAAGATGAATAAGATCAACTTCCTTTTAACCCGTTTTTCACGGTTTAGAGTGAAATTCTTTAAACAAACACGTTTTTTTTGCAATTCACCTGTTCATTAACAACACTCTTCACAAACTCCTGTTAATAGGGTTATTAAAGATGTTCTGTAGAAATGGTTTAATTTTAAATATATGGCATTATGATTAATCTAATTGACACAAGACTTTTTAAATTGTTGCATGATAGCACTGCATCAAAAAAGGAATTGCAGAAGGAATTTCAATATTTCTTTGATGATTTGACAAGTTGCTATTCATCTAAAAATGAACTTTGTAAAGCATGGAAAGAGTGTCAGAAAGCATTCGTCATGCTAAATTTACTGGAATCTACAATCAAAGCTTCAACACCCTGTAAAAGATGGAAAGAACACAGATTTCATTTCATTACACCTTTAAGACAATTTTTGAAATTAGAAATGAAGGCAATCAAGTATTTATTTGAAAATGATGAATACATTGTTTCAAAACAAATTCAAGGAAAGTATCAATGGACAGGAAAAAAAACTGACCTGATAGAATTGGCGTATGCATTACAGGAAAATGCAACTGTTAATCATGGGAACATCCAGCTAGAAAAGTTTATAGAAGACTTTGGTGCATTTTTTGGTGTTAACATTACTAATAGCTCTCGAATGTTCTTCAATATCAAACAACGAAAAACAGAAAGTAGAACAACATTCTTGGACACTTTGGCAAAAATACTCAACAAAAGAATGATCAAAGATGATGAGAAGTAAAAGATGCTCATAAATCTTTATCAAGTTGATATAAACTTGTCAAGTCAATTTGACGAGAAGGATAATCTTTGCCCCAGAAATATTTAAAAAACAAGAGTATGGAAGTAATAACTATTGAGTCAAAAGCATTCAAGGAGTTGCAGACAAAGATTAATACTATCGCCAATTATATTACAGCGCAACAAGAAGTAGCATCATTGGACGATGATGAAATTTGGGTTGACAGCTATGAAGTTTGCACCTTTTTAAAAATCAGCGAGCGAACATTGCAACGTTTGCGTTCAAATGGAGAAATAAGCTACTCCAAAATAAGGGGACGTAATTATTACAAGATTGGTGAAATCAGGCGACTTATTGAGAGTCGAATCATTAAAAGCAATCATGAATTCATGCAGGATTTAATCACTAATCACAAGCTTCATGTTAAGGAAAGAAGAAATACTAAGTAGAACATCCAATGGTCTGAATGTCTTTAAACACTACATTAAGACACCCTGGCGTGTTGGTAGAAACTTTTTCAATCCATTGTATGAAGACAAAAAAGCATCTTGCAACATCTATTTTGATCGTAATTCGGGAACTTATAGAATGAAGGATTTTGGGAATGACGATTTTAGTGGTGATTGTTTCTTCTTTGTAGCCAAGCTCCATGCGTTAGACTGTAGAAACAAATATGATTTTATTGAAACATTAAAAATTATTGATAGAGACTTGTCCTTAGGACTGTCTGAAAACAATGGAATTGCAGGATATAAAGACAAACCCATGACAACAACGACAAAAGCAAGCACTTTGTATGAAACAACTGAAAAGAAAATACGTCCCTATTCATTTCAAAGTAAAGAGTTCTCAGCTGAAGAGTTGGCGTTTTGGCAAAATTTTGGGGTAAGAGTGGATATACTATCCCTCTTTAATGTCTGTTCAGTTCGTGATTTTGCAAGTGAAAATGGAGATGGTAAACCCTATACACTTTATTCAACTAAGATGGAGCCCATATTTGGATATAAAAGTAAAAGATACATCAAGCTTTATCGTCCATTTTCTAAAATTCGATTTTTATATGGTGGTAGTATTGTTGACAATTACTGTTTTGGATTAGAGCAATTACCGTCCAAAGGAGATAAAGTTTTTATAACGGGTGGAGAAAAAGACGTACTGTCGTTATCAGCCAGAGGATTGCATGCAATATGTTTTAACAGTGAAACTGCAACCATTCCCAAAAGCATTATCCGCAAGTTATCATTTCGGTTTAAGCATATCATTCTTTTATATGATATGGATAAAACAGGATTATCAAGTTCAGCCAAACATGAAAAAGATTTGAAAGACCTTGGCGTAAAAAGATTGTTACTTCCTCTTTCAGGAACGAAAGATGAAAAGGATATATCTGATTATTTTAGTATGGGTAATACGTATGAATCATTTATGAAGCTGTTTCTGGAGTTTTTAGACACTTTATATTCCGATACAATGACACTATTGAAATCATGTGAAATAGACTTTAACAATCCTCCCGAAAGCTCCCAACAGATTATTTCTGCAGGAGATGTTCCGTTAGGAACACAGGGAAATATTCTTTGCATCACAGGAGGAGAAGGAACTGGTAAAAGTAATTTTATTGCAGCATTAATTGCAGGTTCCATCAGAAAAGAAAAAGCAGAAATTGATACACTTGGCATGACTGTATCAACCAACAATCAAAACAAAGCAGTGCTTTTGTATGATACAGAACAGTCAGAAGTTCAACTCTTTAAAAATGTATTCAATTTGTTAAAACGAGCAAAACTAAACTATAAGCCAGAAGTATTGAAAGCTTTTAGTTTAACAGGAATGTCCCGCAATGAAAGATTACTTGCCATTGTACAAAGCATGGATAGATTTCACTATCAGTATAGCGGAATACAACTGGTAATGATTGACGGCATTGCCGATTTAGTCCATTCTGCCAATGATGAAGCAGAGAGTATTCGAATTATCGATGAACTCTACCGATTAGCCGGCATTTACAAAACATGTATCGTATGTGTATTACATTACATTCCCAATGGTTTAAAACTAAGAGGGCATCTGGGTTCAGAGTTACAGCGCAAAGCAGCAGCAATCCTCTCTATTGAGTTGGATAATGATCCATCTATCTCAGTTGTGAAAGCCCTGAAAGTTAGAGAAGGCAGTCCGCTTGATGTTCCACTAATGCAATTTTCCTGGGATAAAGAAGCGGGAATGCACCTCTTTCTGGGTGAGAAGCCTCGTCAGGAAAAAGAAAAAAGAAAAGAAAAAGAACTTGAAATTGTAGCTAAAAGTATTTTCAGCACTCAATCCCATTTAACCTATATGGATATCAGCGAAAAGATACAAGAAATAATGGATGTAAAAGAGCGCACCTCAAAAAGCTATATCCGTTATATGCGTGAAAAAGAAATAATAGTAAAAGATCCCTCCAATGACACTTATTTTATCAAAGGAAAAATTTAATAATCAGATAGTATGAATATTGATCGAGAAACTTTTATAGCCTGGATGGAGCGAATTATTGAACGTATTGAAATTGCCGATAAAAAGATAGAGCGGTTATCCACTCAACGAAACTGTCTTGATGGTGACGAACTGTTGGATAATCAAGATTTGATGTTCCTCTTAAAAGTAAGCCCCCGAACCCTTCAGCGATATCGTTCAAAAGGGATATTGCCCTATTTAAAATTAGATGATGGACGTTGTTACTACAAAGCAAGTGATGTACATAAGATGATAAGAGAGAGGTTATAAGAAAACAAAGCTGATGAATTAGTTTGAATGAACGAATGAAAAAGTGGCTATTGAGCCACTTTTTCCAAAACTTCCATCCTTGAGTTTATTTTCTCACTAATATAATTACTTGCACAAACCACATCATCCAGTAAACTAAAAATAAAGTCAGGAGATTGTTTTAATACCTTTATCCAGCCATTTAAATAAGTAACACTCTCTGTGCTCGGCTCCGCAAATATGCCTAACTGTGTGCCCACAAAAGCTGCTGTTAGTTCTGCTATCACTTCTTCTCGCGCATACTCATTATCACCAAAAACTTTACCCATTGCTCTATTTAATCGTTCTTCTTTGGAACTAGAATGACACATTTCATGTAGAAGTACGCTATAAAAGTTATGATGATTAGGAAATTGATTTTTAACAGGACAAACAATCAAATCATTACTTGGAGAATAATAAGCCCGGTTTTGTTTCTTCAAAATTATATCACATACCCATGACTTATCTTCAATCATTCTATCCAACTGGGGACAATTAAATAGTGTATCAACTGTAAACTCATTCTCTGTAGAATTAAATTTTTCAACCAATTTTTTAAATTCATCTTCATAAACAGATGCAAAATTTGTTTGGTCAAGATTAAATACGTTGTAATTTTTCAGATAAGATATCAAACGCCAATTCTTTTTCTCTTCTTCAGTTAGTAAATTATAATCGTCAATATTTATTCTTTTGTTGTTTTCTCGATGGTATACAAGAAAGTTTTTATAATATATCGGAAATGACTTTTCATTTTTGATGATACTAATTTCAAGCTCTCTACATTGATTAAATGTCAAAAACAGGGGTGTTTTATATCCTTCCCATGAACATGCAAGTAATAAGAGAAAAGCATTCCCACTTGTATATTTACGCCCTGTGTAATTTTGTGGATAAAAATTTATCTTGCCACTTACGTCAAACCATGGTTTCTCCCATTTCTCGGATTTCATTTCTTCCATTTTTCTTATCAGAATATCGGCAAATCTTTCT
>ERZ1032852.211-NODE-211-length-15867-cov-9.678725_pt1 | contig 15867 bp, 14 predicted proteins | sample MGYA00516689_ERZ1032852 | MGnify/ENA primary metagenome ERZ1032852 (study PRJEB33719, sample SAMN04262499) | wastewater metagenome | biome: rural village; feature: composting latrine chamber; material: composting feces with ash | place: El Salvador | collected...
TAGAGCACCGCTCTCCTAAAGCGGGTGTCGGCCGTTCGAATCGGCTCGAGGGCACAAAAGATTCCACTGAGCGCTGACAGTGTGTTGCTTTACCCGTTATTCGTCACGTCTCTCCGTCGGGCGGAGTAGTGCTTAAAGGTCAGGTTCCGGTCATCACTTTCGACGGGCACGAACAGGGAGCCGGACGCCTTCAGACGTGCAAGAGCCATCTCCGCTACATCACCCATCGCAGTTGCGCTAGCCCAGAGCGAATCCCCAATTCCACGCAGATTAGGGCGTGAACTTAAGTCCACGCGCGCCCTTCCCACCTGGAGATAGTAGTTGTTTCGGGAGTAGTCGATAGCCGGGTGCTGAAGGCGTAGCTCCTCCATTACGTCGGCGAAGGAATTACGAAGGCTCAGAAACTCTTCCATGTCCGCGTCCAGGGAGGACGCCAAGGATTTCTTCGCCTCGTAAGGTTCTGCTTGCAGCTGGATATTCACGAAACTCCCGGAGTCATCTGAGGCGTAGTTCCACAGATCAATCCTGATCACCTGACGGATAAGAAACTTCTGGGTGCGTAGGCCGTCACTGAATGTGTACCTGTTTGTCCATCTTTCTCTGTAGAATCCCATTTCCAGGACGGCACCGCTGCCTCGGAAACTCCACCAGTGCGAATAGGGTGCGCTGCATTCCTCATTTAGCTGGTCGAACCGTCTTCTGAAGATCTCGAGCACCTTATCTTCCAGCTTCTTCTCCAGAAGAAACTCGCTGTCGAGAACCTTTGTGAGCTCATCTACGCTCGTTTCACCGTCCATACTTTCGAGCAGATTGATCTCGTCGACGAGCTCGTGGCCCAGGTATTCCAAAATGTCGAAAAGCAGCGATGTTGCCAGATCTCTATCTGCGCAATGGACGTCGTTAGCCAAGAGGGAGGCCCTCCACTCCTTGAACGTACGTAGCTCGACTTCATCGTTTGAAATGGATGGGGTCTCGACGGTTAGAAACACAACCGCTTTGGAAGGAATTTTCACCTGGGACGTCTTTAGCGGGTTCTCCTCAGACTGTCCCAGCGCTTCTTTCTTCTGTTGGAGCAGGGTGTTCATCTTTGCTTCAAAACTGGACTGTGCAACTCGGTCCAGGTAGTTCTCCAATTGGTTAGGGCCCTCATCGGAAGTAACCTTGACCTCGACTACCGCAGGGAAAACATCCTCTCCATCTTGGTAGAGCACGAGGACATCGAACCGTTTCCTCTCAAACGAGTACTCAGATACGGCCTCAAGGATTCGGAGCACTGCGGTGTCTTGACCAAGAAGGCAAGATACAAGCTTTCCGCCGCTTTTTCCCGCAAAGCAGCGGCTATGACCGCAGAAACGATGGTTTCGTTGCGCCCCAGACCGATCTGAGAAGACAGGCTCTGTTGAGGTCCCATAGCTAGACTCCCCTGCACCTAGTTCACCTTCCGCCTGCGCTCAGCATTACAGATTCTTGTGTGCGGTGTCAGAACTTGCTGCTTCTAGTCGGTCTTCTTTGTGGCGCGATGGCAGGGAGCTCGTCCCTTGAGCCCGTTTCTGTTTCGTTATACGTTAATATCATGGAGACGATGAACGGGAAGTCCGTCAGCGAAGAGCAGATTCAGGCCTGGGCAGATGAGACTGAGCGAGGGTACGACTTTGCTGCTATGAAGAAACGGGGGAGAGGGCGTCCCGGGCGCGGTGCCGTTCCCTCACAGGTTGTTGCCCTGCGCCTTACGGTGGAAGAACTAGAGGCACTGGATGCACATGCAAAAGCCACGGGACAAACTCGCTCCAGTGTTATTCGTGAGGCTCTGCAGCTGGCCATAGCGTGAAAATCCATCAATCCGCACGCAAACACGGAATTCCAGACGAAGACTCCATTTATGCGGCCACGTGGGCCCTATGGATTGAGGATCTGGATGCAGCCCAAGAAACGGTTCACGTTCAGTGAGGCCTACGTGGTTGCGGTAAAAGCAGCTCGGAGCATGCCTGACTTCTTCAAGAGTAAGGACCAATTGGGAGGACCCGTTACGGAGCGGATCATGCTGGCTGTGACCGAGGTGAACGGGTGTCCAGCCTGCGCCTACGAGCACACGAAAATGGCACTGCGCGCCGGCATGAGTTCTGAAGAGATCAGGCAGATGTTAAGCGGGGAGCACGAGGGCGTTCCCGACAGCGAACTACCCGCACTGATGTTCGCCCAGCACTACGCAGACTCCCGTGGCAACCCGGATCCGGCAGCTTGGGCTGCGATCGAAAAGGAGTACGGCCCCGACCTGGCACGCGGCATCTTGGGAGCCGCCAGGATGATGATGTGGGGAAACGCTATCGGGCTTGCGTACTCGGGCCTGCAGGCCAAGATCGCCGGGGAGCCGATGGAGGGCAGCTCGACCCCGCGCGATGTCGCGATGATGGCCTTCGGCGTGCTGAACCGGCCCGTGGCGCTGGTCCAGGCGGCACTGTCCAGCATGATCCGACGCCCGCTTTTGGGAAGCGCTGAAGAGATGACCGAGGCCGAGAGTAGCGGCCTCACGCTTAGTCCCGGCCGACCGCTGTCTTTATAGCCGCTGGGAATAGCCGAGGTCAGCGACGCTCTCTCAGACCTAACGGATCAAGGGTGGGCTTCGGGTCTGCCGCCCCAGGCCGGGGCCGCACATTTGCCCGTTCAACGAGTAATCGTGCAGTGAGCTTGAACGGAAGCGAGCCATCCTCGTCGTAAGTTAGTGGTGCAAAACCGATGAACCAGGTGCATAGTGCCCAACACCCTGCCCAGACGCGGAACCCGGTCGCAACCCAAACTGAGCAGGTTCTCCCCGCAAACTTTGAACGTGCTCACGTGCTCCCAAAAAGAAGGTTGGTCGGCGAACAAAGCCCTCGGATATCGAATCGATGGAGAATGGGTTACGTTGCCTAGAAGCTAGAGGCTGGGCGCTTAGATGCGGCTGCCCTAGTAGAAATCGTTCCCGCCATAACCGAGCCGTTCGTCGAGTGTCACGTTTGGACAGAGCATGTCCAAACGCTTCATCACTTCAGCCTCCTCCATGACCATCTCGAAAAAGCTCTCCTCAGTGAAGTCGCCTCCAAAGAAATAACCCGGATCTGAGGCACGCTCCACTAAGTCAATGTAATCGTTCCAGGCATCGCGGACCTCGCGATTACCTATCTTTGCCGAGACGGATCGGATCATGTCTGACATGGCGTTGCCGAGGCCCCCATAGAGGCGTATGCGAGGGCGTCCCAATCCTCCAGATCGTAGTCGTCGAAGTCCGGAAGGTAGCCATCCATATTTGGCTCGGACAGAGCTACGTCCGTGAGCGCATCCATCAAGTTCTGGCATCCCTGTTCCCGCGAGACCCCACCGCCGAGGGCTGTTCGAACGCCACCCAAGTCGCTTGCAAGAGCCGCGACACCAAGTCCCATCACCGCGAACACGATGCCCCCCGCACCCTTGGAGGCCACTGCCGCCACGGGCGCCGTCGCAGAGGGTGCATATGACGCTGCTTGCTGAGAGGGGTGCATTGCGGTTTGCTGGGGACTGTAGGCGGCTGGCTGCTGGGGACTGTAGACGCCTGGCTGCTGGTCGAGGGAAGCGACGTAGCCGGGCTGCTGCGTGATCCACGACCGTAACTCCAGGTAACAGGCCGGGTTTTGGAGGATGACGTCCCACAGCTCAGGGTTATAGAACGCCAGCGAGCGCAGAGTCTCGGCTGCGGCTGCTGGGTTGGAGGCTAGCGCGTAAAGTTCTGGATTCATCGGTGGGCCCCTGAAGTAAATGCAGTCGTGGAAGTCTGTCTACGCTACGGTCTGCGCGAATTCTACTTGGCACACGGCTGTTTCTACGCTGGAACAACGTGTCAACTTAGGGCCGTCGCCCGGAGGCTGCCAGGATGCTGCCCCGGGGTTCTGCGCCGGGAGAAGTCAGAGGTTGCGCAGGTCCAGGATCATAACCCAGTCGTCCCCTCGTTCTTCGTGGACTATGAACCCTTCCCGCAGATACAACCGATGGGCGGGGTTGGTTTTCTGAACGGACAAGGACACTCGGGAATAGCCTTGCGCCGCCAGACGCTGCGTCAAATGACGAAGCAACTCTGAACCGACGCCGGCGCCGCGAAACTGTTGCTTGATGGCGATGGAGAGTTCTGGGGTGTCCTCGTCCAAATTTCCGTAACCGGGGATCGGGCCGCCCAAGATCCTGGCCCACGCGATCCCGATGATGTTTTCCGACGAAGGTGAGGAGTCACCGACGACCCCAGTAGTAGCCACTACGCCAATGTCACCGGCGCGTCCCCAATTGCGGGTGTAGATCGACAATTCGGGGCGTCTTACGATGGAGCGGGCGAAGGGGTGACTCGGATCCGTCTGGTGTAGGGCCAAGTAGAGGAAGTCTTCAAGATACTGGGCATCATGATGGGTGAGTGCGCGGTAGCGGATCAAGGCGTACCTCCTCAGGCAGTGAAACGTTCGTACCGACGATGCTACTGCGGTAACGGGGAAGTTGGCGTGCCAGTTGCTTGCTACCTCGGGCAACGATGGACGAGGAAACCTGAGCGACGCGCCCCCGTGAGGGCCAGGCCGCTGATACTAGGTAGGATCTGTTGTCATGACTACAGATTCTCGCGGTGATGCAAACGAAAAACCTGAAGCCACCGAGCCTCAGAACCTTTCTGATGAAGAGTTAGCCCTGCTGAACGCGGCCTTCGACTATGCCAGAACTGGCGCTACGCAACCACTAGCTGCCCTTGTTGGCGCGGGCCTCCCAGTGAACCTGACCAATGGAAAAGGGGACACTCTCCTGATCTTGGCCGCCTACTACGGAAACTCAGAGACCGTTTCTGCACTGCTGTCCGCAGGGGCGGACCCCGACAGGGAAAACGACCGGGGGCAAACGGCCCTTTCAGCAGCCACATTCCGCAGAGATGAAGCGCTGGTGCAGATGCTCTTGGAAGCCGGCGCGGATCCACATGCCGGGACCGTGAGCGCGGTGACTGTTGCGAAACAGTTTGACCTTCCCCGGTTTGCTGAGCTGTTCGACCAAGAGGGCTGACGCTTGTGCCTTTGAAAGACGTGACGGGGAAACCATGACACAGAACTCAACTGTGCGGGGCGCCGAGGGGACGCTTCGAATCCGTCCCTACCGGCCCAGCGATCGGGACGCGATCGGGAGGATCTGCGTTGAAACAGGGGACTCGGGGCAGGACGCCACCGGGAAGTTCCACGATGACCAGATGCTGCCGATGGTTTACGCGTATCCGTACCTTGAATACGCTCCCGAACTGTGCTGGGTGGTGGAACAAACGGGCAAAGTCGCCGGTTATATTTTGGGCGCTCAGAATGTTCCAGATTTGAACCGATGGTGGATGGAGAACTGGGTGCCACGTTTGCTTGAGTCGTACCCGGCCGAGGTCGGGATGGACACGCAATCAAAACACCTAAGAGCTATGGCGCTGAACCCCGAATACATGAGAGACGACTACCGGTGCGAGTATCCCGCCGAATTCCATATAGATCTGCTCCCCTCCGCGCAGGGCCAAGGAGCCGGACGGGCTCTGATCGAGGAATTCACGGGCACCCTTAGAAAACATCAAGTTCCAGGCGTCGCCATCGGGGTGTCGGCGCAGAATCAGAATGCTCTGGGGTTTTACAACCGACTTGGGTTTGAGGTGTTGGAGACTCACATCGCCGACGGTGAACCCGTGGGGTTCATGCTGAAGTTGGATCTCTGAAGACGGGGATTCCAGGCTCTTCGAGTGAGCCGCCCCGGGCCTGAACACCCAAAACGAAACCCGCCCAACCCCCAAATTCGGGGGAGTGGGCGGGTCACGCGTTTCAGATACCTACTGGCAGTGTCGGACTAGCTGGTTGGAGCAGTCCCACCAGTTGCAGCCGCTGAACCAGTCCCAGAGGCATCTGCTGGGGGAGCGGCTGCGGGCGCTGCTCCGACTGGAGCAGCTGCCGGCGTTGGAGTTCCCGCGGCGTTTCCTAGACCTAGCGAAGCCGTCGTGTTCGCGCTTGCGACGGGGTTGGGCGCTGTGGTTTGCGCACTCGCGTTCGAGTCACTCGCAGGCTTGGGGAGATCGTGCTGATCAACCGAGGGCTTGTGCAGGTCCACGTGCCACAAGTGGTCGTGGCCTTTCATCGTAGAGGTGGAGTGGTCCGCCAACTTTTCAGCACCGAACTTCACCAAGTTCATGATGAATACCCAGACCAGGTTGTAGGCCAAAACAATGCCAATAACCGGCCATGGCACCTTCGGAATGAACCAGCCGAATCCTGCAAGAAGAACGCCGATTGTCGCCATTGCGAGCAGCGTTACCCAGAGCTGCCAGGCGGGGAACGGACGCAGGAAGAACCAGGTGCGGGCCCGCGCAACCAGAACCAGCAGGTGACCACCGGTTACCAGCTGGACGAACACGATCGAAGTGACGATGTGCGTGCTGTCGATCCCAAGCATGTGGTTGTGGGTGGCAGCGTAGTAAGCCCAGATGAGCATTCCAAACGACTGGATCAATGAGAAGAAGCCCAGGAACGTAGACACCAAAACTATCTTCTTCATATTCCATCTGATCGGCGTCTTACCTATTGACGTGTTGTCATAGGCGATAGTCATAATCGGAACGTCGTCCAGCAGTGAGATAACCACGATCATGATCGCAGTCAGCGGCGCGAAGTCCAGGAAAATCGACGCCAGCACGACCAGGAACATGATGTTGATCGTCAACGCAACACGGTAGATGGTGTAGGAAGTGATGCGCTGGAAGATCCTACGCGCCTCCTGGATCGCCGTGTTGATGACCGTAAGACCCGGCGCCGTGAGGATAACAGCCGCTGCTGAACGGGCTGCTGCGACCGCGTCAGAAACCGCGATACCGCAGTTTGCTTGCTTCAGCGCCGGCGCGTCATTCACACCGTCACCGGTCATCGCAACAAGGTGGCCTTGCTTTTGCAGGACCTTGACGATCGCGTACTTATGTTCGGGGAACACTTGCGCGAATCCGTCAGCGTTGGAGATAACCTCGGCAATGGAATCAGGCACATCGTTCGGGTTCATCCCCTTGGGGAAAATCTTCGGCGCGGACAAAATGTTCGTGCCCAACCCCAACTGACGTGCGGTCTCGATCGCGATGTCAGTGTCATCGCCGGTGACCATCTTGATATGAACGCCCTCGGCCTCAACCAGTTGGATTGTTTCTTTCGACGAGGGGAACGGCGGATCGAACAGTGCGAGGACACCCAAATAGGTCCACGTCTTTCCACCGTCCGTGGACTGCGCAACGCCCAGAGACTTGTTGCCCTCCGACGCCAATTGCTTGTCGATCGCACTGACTTGGGTCTCTAGTTGTTCGTCAGCGTTGACCATCTGCAGTATCGACGCGACAGAACCCTTAACAGCGATCAGGGGCTTGCCATCGGGACCAATGACGTCTGCGCTTGAACGCTTCGTGACGGGGTCAAATGGAATGAACTTGACCAGCTTGTATGACCCGGCTGCATGGGGGTCAGCCAAGGCATGGAACACGGCATCGTCAATTGGGTCTTGGTCTCCCTTCTGGGAGGCAAGCGACGCAATCAGTAATATATTTTGCTGGTCAGTTTCCTGAACCGGTATCACTTTCGTTATCGCAAGTGAATTCGTGGTCAGTGTGCCGGTCTTGTCAGAGCAGAGGATGTCAACGCCGGCGAGTTCTTCGATCGCTTCAAGCCGGGAGACGATCGCCTTCTTCTTCGACAGGTCCAAAGCGCCGATAGCCATGGTGACCGAGAAAACCGCTGGCATCGCCACGGGGATAGACGCCACCAGAAGAACAAGGACGAACTGCAAGATAGACAGCGCGTCGTCCCACTTCCAGTCGTGAGCAGAAACGTCGCGCCACACCTGAACGACAACCATGATGATCGCCAGAGCAACCGCAATGATGATCAGGAAGTTACCGATGTCGAACATCGCCTTTTGAGCCTGGCTCTTTGCCCCGGCTCCGGCAACCAGTTTGGTTGTGCGCCCCAAGTAGGTGTTAGCGCCGGTGGCGATAACGACGCCCGCTGCTTCACCCTCTTTGACTGTCGAACCGGAATACGCTTCCAGCCCTGCTTTCTTGGTGACGGGCATCGACTCGCCGGTCAGGGCTGCCTGGTCAATGCTGACCTCGCCCGTCCCGATGATGCGGATGTCGGCGGGAACGATGTCGCCTAGCCGGATCCTTATGATGTCCCCCGGAACCAGGTTCGCCGCAGGAATCGTGTCCCAGTGGCCTCCGCGGAGAACCGTCGCGGTTGGCGCCAGCCCCTTCTGTAGAGCTTTGAGCGCGTTCTGCGCCTTGCGGTTTTGCCAGAATCCGAGCCCCGCATTGATGAGCAACAGAGCGAGGATGATCCCAAAGTCGGCCCAGTGCCCCAGGATCGCCGAGACGATAGCCGCCGCTTCGATCATGTAAGCAATAGGGCCGGTGAAATAGCCAAGGATCACTAAGAAGAGGCTCTTGTGCTTGGTTACGACCGCGTTTGGCCCATCTTTCGTTAGCCGAGCCTGCGCTTCCGAAGCAGACAACCCCTGAGTGGGAGATGTCTGGAGTGTCTGCAGAACTTGCTGAATTGGTGCTTTTACCAGGTCTATTCCGGAGCTTCCAGAAGTGGGGTCGGCAGGTGGTGCAGCCTTCGTCTTGTGCTTCACCGGGTCCCTCCTTGAGTCAAAAACGTTAGTCACCGCCGCCAACGAACCGTGTTCTCGCTGAGCGGACATAGCGCTACCTCATAGTTTGCCCCATCTGTGACGGTCACGCGCGTTGAGCGAGGGCCGAATGTTCTCGGTGTGCTGGCGAGGCCGCCTCTTCCCTCGGGTCGTTCGAGTCGCAGGTGTGCGGGGTGTTCGATATTCTCGCCATGACGGCATGGGTCATTTCTGGGTGTCCCACGTTTTGGCGTGGGGCGAGGGCCTCCCACGATTCGAAGGAGAAGAGTATGTCACCAACGACTGACACAGCTGCGGCACCCACCGTGGCGGAGACTGATTTCAGCAAGCTGGCACGGGAGTGTCTTGTTCCACCGAATTCGATTACGCACCTGCACAAGGAGTACGACGCTTCGCGTATCGACGAGGGCTTTGCAAAAGACTCTGGCTTAGCCGCGATGAATGAGGCCAAAGCACAGATCTTCGCGCTCCAAGACAAGCTGTACGCCGACGTCAAGAGCTCGATGCTGATCGTCCTCCAAGGGATTGATGCCGCAGGCAAAGACGGAACCATCAAGCACGTCATGGACGGCGTCAACCCAGAAGGCGTCGACGTGTACGGGTTTAAAGAGCCCTCGAAAGAGGAGATGCTTCACGATTACCTGTGGCGGCATGAGAAGGTGGCTCCCGCCCTCGGGAAGATTGCGATTTTCAACCGCTCACACTATGAGAACGTACTGGTCACCCGCGTGCACCCGAAGCTTCTCTGGCCCAAGACAGATGTTCCTGCGCCCGAACACATTTGGAAGCAGCGCTACAAGGAGATCAACGACTGGGAGAAGCGCCTAACTGACCAGGGCACTGTAGTGGTGAAACTGTTCTTGCACCTTTCGCGTAAGGAGCAGGGTAAGCGGTTCTTGGCAAGGTTGGATGACCCCACAAAGAACTGGAAGGTTTCGCCGACTGACATGGTTGAGCGCGGCTACTGGGATGATTACACCAAGGCCTTCACCGACATGCTCAACAATACGTCAACGGACTACGCCCCCTGGTACGTGATCCCGTCCGACCACAAGTGGTTTGGGCACCTTTCCAGTGTCTCCGTCATCTTGGATGCGTTGAAGCGCATCAATCCGAAGTACCCGGATCCTGATCCTGCTGTCATGGCGAATCTCGACAAGATGAAGCAGGAACTCCTAGACGGCAAGTAAGAGCTAGTCTCCCAAGCGATGCGATGACCGGTGGCGCACTTAGGGGCGCTGCCGGTCGTGCACTTCCGTATCAATAGTGCCTTGTCCGGCTTCGGATCCTGCCCAGCCGCCGCCAGGACCCCGGAGGAGGTAACCCACCAGAACCGCCAAGAGCGCGCCAGCTATGGGTCCCGCCACGTAAACCCAGTACGAGGTGAAGTCCATTGATGCCAATGAGGGGCCGAACGAGCGTGCCGGGTTCATTGAGGCCCCCGACACGGGGCTCCCCCACATCCCTGCCAGTGCAATATAGGACCCGACCCCAATTGACCCCAACAGGCCGATGTTTTGTGCGCCCGAAGCAGTTCCCAAAATGACGGTGACGAGGCCGAACGTCAAAATGAACTCCATGAAAAAGGCGGCGACTGGGCCGTAACCGTTGGCGGGGTAGGTTGCGCCCCCGGAAGCGGACGTCTTGAGCAACCACTGCAGGACGAAACCCGCGATTGAGGCGCCAAGAAGCTGAGCAACCCAGTAGCCGGGTACTCGTTTCCAAGGAAAATCTCCGCGTAACGCAAAAGCGATGGAGACGGACGGGTTGAGGTGCGCTCCGGAAATCTTGCCGAAAGACATGATTACGGCCATCACCATCATGCCCGGTGCGACGACAGCCGTGACGCGGCTGACCGATCCCGGATCAGCGATCCCCATCATGGGTGCTCCCGCAGCAACCAGCGTCAGGAAGAAGGTCCCGACAACCTCGGCAAGAAGGCGTCGCCACTCTTGATTTGGGTCAGCGAACGCCTTGAAGGTTTCGTCGAGGTCAGTAACGGTACCCATCTGGGCACGCTTCACCCGTACGGGGTCATCGAGGCTCCTTTGGGTGAACGGCGACTGATCTGACAAAGATGAAAACGGCGCTGGAGATGAGGTGCCGGTCGTGCTGACTTCGCTCTGCGCGTCCTCTGGGATGGACATGTTTTCCCCTTTGTCGTGGTCCTTGGAGCGGCGACACCAAGTGGGTCTCAGTGTCGGCGTGAAAGAGTCTAGCGCGAGGAGAAGCTTCGTCCGAGGCGACGATGTTGCCCATGAGGTTTTCGCCCGGTTTTCTCACCATTTGGCGCAAGTATGGGTGATACGGGCCTGGTTATTCCCCGAGAGCGGAATTGAGCCCTAATTTTCGTCTCTTGGACGGCAGGACTTGGCTTCCTTCGTTAGGCTGGGGCATGCGGTTCGTGGTCACAGAGTGCTACGTGCCGAAACCAACATCTGCAAAGGAGCATTAAATGGCTGAAACCGTCAAGGAATGGCAAGACAGAGTGGACCGCGCCTCCAAGCATGCGGCCGACGTATACAACGATGAGGTCAAACGACTTCAGGATCAGATCGAGGCCACTGATAAGCGTGAGGGCCGCGAAGTCAAGCACGTGGAGCACCAAGTCGAGCTTGATGCAAAGTTCGCAGCCCACCACGTCGACTACCTGGCGAAGGTAATCGACCGCGAAGTGGAGCGGGTCGATCGCGCAAACGCGCTTGTTGCCAAGCGTCAGGAAGAAGGCAAGAGCGACAAGTCCGTACAGCACGCAGTGGATCACGCAGCGCGCGTAGAGGCAGATGCTGAGAAGCACGTTGCCGACGTTGCCGGCCGTGTTGAGCGCGAGATTGAGCGCGATGCGCGTGCAGCAGCACGTCACGTAGTTGCTGGCGCCAACAAGCTGGACCTGGACGACGATCGTTTGGCCGAAAGGGCAGATCACGACGCCGATGAGGTCGCAAAGGCTGCCGATCGCGTAGTCGACAAAGTCGAAGACTGATCTCAGTTCTAAACTGACAGATTTTGGGGGTTGAGTCCGCTTTGGGCTCAGCCTCCAACTGTTTTAACTGTCAGCCGCCAACTGTTTCAACGGTCAGCCTCCAACTGTTTTAGCTGCTTGAGGCTTCTGAACTTTTCCTTGGACTTCTGAATGTTGCCTTGGACTTCCGAACTTTGGCTTGGATCTCCGAGAGCTGCCCCGTACTTCTGAACTTTGCCTCGGCGCGCCGAAGCCTCGAGATGGCGCGAGAAGGCTGTGGTGCACACCGCTTGCACACGGTATGTACGTTTTAGACTCACGAGCGTAGGTCGGCGTTATCATGACGAAGTTATGGTTCGTTCGTGAGTCTAAAAAGGACATGAGCGGTGTGCCAGGCGCACGCAAGCAGCCGAATTTAAGCAGCTGGGCTTCTTGCTGGTGCCGTCCAAGTTAGGCTTCTTGACGGCGCCTAGTTACTGGGCCCAGGTTGCCGGGGACGGTTAGCCCAAGTTGCCGGGGGCCGGGTTAAAGGTCTGCTCCTGCCATTAGTCTAGGAACATGCAGAACCTCCTTCTGATTCCGGCTGCGATTCTTCTGGGCGTTGGCTTTCTCGCGGCTCTATTTTCTGTGCGGGAGAGGCTGCCATCAAAGCGGCATTTCTGGTCTCTGATTGGGTCCGTTTCGTTCCTCGCCGGGACCGGGCTCGCCATAGCCTGGCTTTTCACTCTGTCGAAAGTGCCCGTGATGATGATGATCATCGTGGTAATCCTCGCCGTCCTCGGTGCCGTTTTCTGGTCGGTATTGCTAATCGCCGGGCGCCGCGAAGGGCACGGCCTGGAAGTGATAGAGCATCATCTGCGTCTGGCAGCGACAGTCGCCTTACCGGGTTGGAAGAACATGGACGCCCGGAGCCTGCTGGCAGAAGACCAACGGGAGGCCAAACGCATCGACCAGGTCATGACGGTTGGTGCGGCAATGGTCATATTCCCCGGGATCGTAATGACCATGGCGGCGTCGATTGTCATGAACGTGAGGGGCAGTTCTACCTCGGACTTCCTCGCCCATTCGGTTGGGTTCTACACGCTATTGATCGCCACGTGTTGGACATCGGCGTACGTAATCACAATCTTCATCGTTTCCGTGGTCCAGTTAGTGCGCCGAAACGGGAGCGGACTGGACCTTCCCGCGGTCGCGATGAGCTTGGGTAAATGGGCGGGTCTGGGGGCGGCGCTCGCAGTGTTCGTCGGCGCGCTGATCCCACTTGTTGTGGTCCCACTCTCCCAGGGTGAGTTCAAGGTTCTAGGCATGTCCCTGCTGGACTCGGTTTCGCCCTCTTTGCTTCTCGACATTTCAACCGCTGGCGCCGTGTATGGGTTCTTGGTGGGCGAGGTGATCTCGATAGTGAACATTTCTTCCAAGGAACAAAACCTCTACGTGAAGACAGCTTTGCCGCCGCTGCTGTTTGCCAGTATGGCCACAATCCTCGGACTGATAGGACTCACTCCTGGGCGCCTATCGAAATCCTTGTCGAATGAGTACACAAAGATGGTTTTGACTGGACATGATTCGGGGGCGGACCCGTTTGCGACGGCGCTCTCAGAAGGTTTGGACACCCAGCAGGGCTGGGCCAATGTTGTGGTTGGCCTTGATCAGCACGGTTGGAACAACATCGTGGACAACCATATTTACTACGCGATGACCTGGATCATTGCGATTTTGGTGGCACTGTTTTCGATGACGGTGCACATTCGTCGCCGCGAACTTGAGCTAGTCGCGATGGATCGGAAACTACCTCCGAAAAAGAAGTCATAACCAACTTTTCAGTGTCACTCCTTCGAAGGTGCCAGAACCATTTGTACCTCGGCCCACCGTTGCAGGAACGCAGGTTCGTCCAGGCGTTTCCGACGCATCCACGAGGTGACCTCAGAATTGCTCTTCGACTGGTTACACGACGAACACGCTGGGACCACGTTGGAGATTGTGTAGCGGCCACCGCGAGAGATGGGGAGGACACAGTCTTTCTGAAGAGATTGGGAATCCTTCCCGCAGTATGCACAGCCTTGCCATGCGGCCAGAATCTCGGTCCACTCGTCCTTTGTGAGATCGCTTCCCGACTGTTTCACTCGACGCTGACGTCGGCGTGAAGCATAGAACTTCCTGCGGCTGACCATGACTCTGATTATCCATCTAAACCGCCCGGGTTCGGTGAGGCGCCCCAGCCTGGCCGTGCCCTCGTTCTCATAGGGTTTTCTTAGATTCGGATAACGCGCACCCAATCTCCGGCAGGAACAGTAGGTACTGGAATAGTTCTCACGAATACGACTTGGGGATCAATGAAAGACATAAGAACAAGAAACGTGGGCGCGGGCCTAGTCGCGGCGCTCCTTGCGTTAACTCTCAGCATCGCTGGGTGCGGCCAAGCATCCGACAACACGGGCCAGAGTGAGTCTGAGAACGCTTCGCCGGTGTCTTCGACCGACACCTATTTCACCACTGATCGGGTGCACAGCATCAGCATTGAGATGGACGAGGACGATTACGAATCGATGCTGGAAACCTATGCCTCCACGGGAGACAAAGAGTGGGTTTCGGTGACCGCGACGATTGATGGCAACACGTTTGAAAACGTGGGGTTGCGTTTGAAGGGCAACAGTTCGCTCCGCACGGCGTTGGCGGCAGCCCGAGGGATCACTCTGACAGCAGACGACCTGGAATCCGAGGGGTCGGATTCTGGCGACGGGACTTCGGACACCGCCTCCCCGGAGACCGTTCCTTGGCTCATTCGGCTGAACAAATACGTCGACTCCCAAAACTACTTGGGCCGCTACGACTTGGTGGTGCGAGGAAACGACACCGAGAGCTCTCTCAACGAAGCCGTCGCGATGGCAATGCTTGAGGAGGCAGGGCTGGCTACACACCGCGTTGCTTTCACGGCGTTCTCCGTCAACGGGTCGGAGGCAAAGTTGCGCCTCGTTTCTGAGGTCCCTGATGATGAGCTTTGGAACGAGGAGTGGTTCGGGCCCGACGGCGCGACCTGGAAAGCAGATTCTGACGGCGACTGGGACTACCACGGCGAGGACGGTGCGGAGTACGAGGCGATCTGGAAGCAACGCACAGGGGAAGAAGACATGACCCCGATCGTCAATTTCATGGACTTCATCAACAATGCGACGGACGAGGAGTTTGAGGCCTCCCTCCCCAAATACCTTGACACCGAAGAGTTCGCTAAATACTTGGCGATCGAAGACCTGATCAACAACCAGGACACCATTTCTGGGATGGGCAACAACGGCTACCTGCACTACGACCCGAAGACGGGGGTCATGACCCTCATCGCTTGGGACCACGACCGTGCCTTCGAGGCCGGCGGTTTTGGTGGCGGAGTGCCCGGTGGCATGGAGAGCCCTGAGAGCATGGAACCCCCGGAGGGCATGGACTTCCCTGAGGGCATGGACTTTCCTGAGGGCATGGAACCCCCGGGTCGTGAGGCAGGCGAGAGGCCTGGACGTCCGGGACAAGACGATGACGGTATGGGTGGCCCTCCATCGGAGGGTATGACTGGCCCGCGCGGCATGGGAGGCGGGAGAGGCTCGAACATACTGGAGACTCGCTTCCGCGCCTCGGACACCTTCATGGAGATGTACAACAAGGCTTACGCGGAGTTGACCAACTCCCTGATTGATTCTGGGTTCGCGCAGGACGTCCTTGATCAGTACACGGACCTGCTTGTTTCCCAAGCGTCAGATCTGGTGAGTCCCGAGGTCGTCGAATCAGACGCCGCAACAATCTCCCGTCAGATCCAGAGCGATAAGGACTCAGCCGCGTAGGGGCGGTCCTAACCTAGTTGAGGTCGGGCCAGGGGCAACGTGACCGTGAATACGGTCAGTCCCTGGCCCGATTCAACGCGCGCCTCCCCGCCGTGAGCGCGAGCCACCGAGCGCACTATCGACAACCCCAGACCCGTGGATCCTTCCGAACTGCTACGGGCATCATCGCCGCGAACAAAACGGTCAAACAAACGGCTTTGTAGGTCGGGGGATATGCCTGGACCGTTGTCACTAACAGTCAGAATCGCGTTTGATCCTCGTGTGAACAATTCTGCTGAACCCGGGTTCCTGCAGGCGTGTGTTTCTGTGCGTTTGAAAGAAGGTTCTGCACCAACTGGGTTATCTGCGGACGCGACGCCTGAACGATCACTGGCTGCTCCGGGATAGTAGTTTGCCAGT
>ERZ1032852.212-NODE-212-length-15840-cov-13.671080_pt1 | contig 15840 bp, 11 predicted proteins | sample MGYA00516689_ERZ1032852 | MGnify/ENA primary metagenome ERZ1032852 (study PRJEB33719, sample SAMN04262499) | wastewater metagenome | biome: rural village; feature: composting latrine chamber; material: composting feces with ash | place: El Salvador | collected...
TACCTATCAAAATGACAGACAGCTAAATCTTAATTTTTTTTAGTGGACACTAGTGGCTGATAATATAACAGTGTTCCCGGGTGTAGGTCATAGGCTGTTTGAACCGCAATTGAAGGTGGTGGTTGAGAGGATTGATTGGATGTTTGATAGGCTGAATGGTTAATTCTTTATCTATTTGTAAAGTCGCGATTAGTTGCGTCTCTAAACAATCCACTAGCGTAAGTATCTCGATTTCTGCCTTCTAATCTTTTTCTCACTCCAACGGAAGTATAGAGATTGAAAAGGCGAAGAAAGCAAAGCTTAATTGAGTCGCCTTCTAAAATAATGAAAACAGATACGGCTAAAAATACGTATTAATTACCTTTTTTTATAGGTTGTGTATCATTGTTTCAATTTTTTGATTTACATCTTCTGCTATTCTATTTCTTTTATGATTGTAGGTTGCCATCATTGGATAGCTTATTGCTTCAATTCGTCTGTTTGCTGCATCAACTTTCAGAACAATGCCTACTCCCCACGAGCTTAGTTTTATTTTAGTGCGAAATTTAATGATGCCTCTGTTTTCATCAAAGTGTGTAAGTATCCATCTTGTTTCTATCTCTTGTTTTAGTTGCTTAATCGACAAGGGGGCTTGTTTGATGGGGATAGTTGTTTTGTGTTTGTAGGTAAGTTTTGGTGTCTCCAAAGTATCAGACTCTAAGTAAACAAATCTTGGTTTAAGTTTAACTATATTCAATGCAAGTATTCCTGTAAATACTGCTGAGGCCATCAAACCATATGATAGTATCCTTATTAGCGCTATTTCTTTTCCAACAACAAAATGATCTGTTAGGCTAATTGCCACAGCAATTAGAAAGAAAATAACAAATGATGCTAATAAAACCCTTTTTAAAGTTTTCAATGTAATTTAATTTTGCTGTGATATTATATAGCCAACTTGTACTGTTGGTTGGGCTTCTTTATTTTTGTTTTTCCGATATTCCGACAATCACCGAGTTCGTAAGCCCCAGAAGAAGAGCCATGCGAACACTTACAAATCCTGTTAAGGAAACTATAATCCAAATGTCCGATGTTATAGAAAAAGCCAATAACCCTCTTTTAATAAATGTTCGATTCATATTTATTCTTGTTTTTGATTACATACAATAGGTTTTAGGATCGGAAGATACCATTCTCGAAAATTCTACGGCGTCAAATCCATCATAAATTGTAAAAGCTAATGCAGCACGATAGGCTCCTCCCCAAATACTGCTAACTCCACCACCAAAACTACCAAGAGACGCACCAATTCCAGCTCCTATTAAACCACAGGTGTCCCTACCTAGCCCTCGTGTGCGAGAGCATGCACGCTGGTGTGAGAGGGCGTGGGAGTAATCCCCCGAACTACTCAATTACGAATAATTAATCGTCTCCTTTTTTGTTTTTCCGATATTCCGATATTCCGAAGATTACCGAGGTAATAAAACCTATACTAAGAGCCAAGTGAACGCTTGCAAATCCTGTTAAAGAAACTATAACAAAAAAAGTCGTTGTCATAGAAAAAACAAATAAAACTTCTTTTATAAATGCTCGATTCATTTTCATTCGTGTTTTTAATTACAATAGGTTCTAGGATCGGAAGATACCATATTCGAAAATTCTACGGCATCAAATCCATCATAAATTGCTACAGCTAATATACCGCCATAGGCTCCTCCCCAAACACTGGCAATTCCACCACCAAAACTACCAAGAGTCGCACCAATGTGAATTTTTATAGTTTTCATAATTTAAATACTATAATTTTACCTACTTCGAGTTATGGTCTCTTCGGCTTATTCCGACCGTTATTTGCAGACTCTCTTCAATTGGCATTGCTTTTATGTTTTTTTTGTCCGATAAAGTCGGTGACTTTCAATGCACTTTTTGACTAACCTACATACAACGTCTATATTTACGCAATAAATATACAACATTCGTAAATATAATCCTAACAACATTCGTACACCAATAAACTAGAATCGTACATCAATAGCTATAAACATTTGATATATTGGTGAGAAGACAAATAAAAAGATACAAAAAGAATAGCATTTACGAATGTTTTGCTATTTTTGTAATAACAACTATTATATATATATCATGAATATTGAAAAAATACTCATACAGTTTGAGCAAAAACTCACATTGCAACGTTATAGCCCCAACTCTATTAGGAACTACAAAAGTGCAATTGGGAGTTTTCTCGAAATTGCTCAAAAAAAGTTCTCAGATGCCACTGAGATAGACGAAGTTATCATTGAAAAGTATGTTTTCTGGAAAGTGCAGAAGCACAAAATTGGAAGTTCACATCAACGAATGATTGTAGCTTCAATTGACAAGTTCTACACTTCGGTGTATAATAAGAAGTTAAATATAAAGCATCTTTATCCTGCTCGAAAATCATATTCTTTGCCCAATTATCTGACAACAGATGAAGTGAAAAAATTGGTTGGAGCCGTGCAGAATATCAAGCACAGATGTATAATTAAATTACTGTATGGATCGGGACTGCGACTCGGCGAACTGCTTCACCTGAAAGTGACAGATATTGATTCTAAAAGTATGATTATTCATATCAGAAACTCAAAAGGCAACAAGGATAGAGTTGTGATGTTGTCCAAAGCTCTATTCTCATACTATCTCTCACTCTCATTAACCCATGCTAAACACTCCACCATAACTTATTTCTCTTACTAAGACTAAACTATCTTGCCTAAAATCTATCTATTCTATTAAAGTATAAACTTTAAGTTGGATTGGTTTGTTTTAAACTATAACACAACACATTCGTACTAAAGCTGAAAAGTGTTTCAAAAAACAATCAGTTATGAAAAAAATACTCCCACTTTTAATAGCCTTGCTATTTACCCTATCACATCAAGCACAAAATAATTCAAATATGCAACCCAATGAATATCTCACTCTGTGGCTACAGGTGAAAGAGAAGGAGCAGCAGTCGTTGCCAAAATCGGCATCGAAGATTGTTGATAAAATATTGCAAAGGGCAGTGAATGATAAGAACAGTCCGCAGATGATTAAAGCCCTCATCCATCAAGGTAAATACGACCTCTCGATAGACAATGAGAATGATACACTGATGTTTCACAACCTGAAAGAGATGTTGCAATCTACTAATGACTTAGTGGAGCAAGCGGTAATCAACTCGATGTTGGCTGAGCTATATTTGCAATATTATAATAAAGAGAGATGGACTGTTAATCAGCGTACTCAGTTGGCCGACTTTGTGCCTGCTGATATGAAAGAGTGGACCAAGAATAACTTCTTCGACAAAGTGGTGACACATGCCAATGCTTCTTTGACTGCCCATGCTGAATTGGAGCAGACTGAGGTGAAAACCTATAAGGCTGTTGTAAATTTGAAGAGAGAGTCTCGTGAGTTCTATCCCACCATGTTCGATTTCTTGGCACTGCGTGCTTTAGATATATTGAAAGGGGTGGATAGTGACCAAGATTTGAGTCGCGCATTGAGCAAAGCAGGTATTGATAAGAAGGCTTTGTTTGCACCTACTAATGAGTTTGTGGAGTTATTTATTCAACCAGATTCAACCAATTATAATTTCCATGTGTTTGCCGTTTATCAAAAGTTACTCTCTTCATTGCAACGTCGAGGCTTAGATAAGTCTGTAGTACTTGTAGAGCTAGACAAAATGAATTACTTGAGACGACTGGACTCCGCTTACAAGCTATATGCTTTTGATGCATTGCAAGCGATGCTGGATGAGTGGAAAGATAAAGATTTCAGTGTAGAGATAATAAACGAGATGATTCCTTTTTATGAAACACGAGAGGTGGGTGGTTTTAGGAGAGAACAAGTGGAGGTGAAAAACCATCCCAAGACGAAAGAGTTGTATAGCTTATTGCAAAGGACAATTGCAAAGTTTCCCAATTATGTGCGCATCAATCTACTGAAAAACAAATTGAGAGGTATTACCAATCCTGTCTTCTCTGTTGAGGGGGAGAAATCGTTTACCATCTCGGGTGAAAAACAATTGAGGCTGGATTATAGAAATATCAACCAACTTAAGGTTAAGCTATACAGGGTGTCCTCTCCCCTTTGGACAGAATTTAATTATTATAGTCGCAATGAATTGAAGATTGAGAAGAAGACGTTTGTCAAAGAGATAGTTGTTCCTTTGAAGTCGGATGAGCCTTATAAATTTAATGAGGATTCATTTAAAGTAAACATAAATGAGCCGGGGGCGTATAAGTTGGAGTTTGATGCAGACGTACAATTGGACCCAAATGCTTCATCAGACTATTACTTTTCTGTTACCGATTTGGCTTCATTTGCTCGATCCACGTCTGAAACTACACGTGAGATATTTGTGGTGAACCGCAATACTGGCAAGCCTGAAGTGAATGCAAAAGTAAATATCTATCAGCGAGCCAATAGAGAGCGCAATACAAAACCTACATTGTTGAAAACCATCCCTGTGAATAGTTTGGGATTGGCTGTGTTTGAGGGAGACTCCAAAGATCACACGTTATATTATCATGCTGTGGCAGGCAATGACAAAGGATTGCCTTTAACAAGAGTACCCTATAATTATTATCAACGTGCAGAGCCCGACGAAGAAGAGACAACCGAAACCATCAACATTTTTACCGATAGGAGTTTGTATCGACCAGGACAGATAGTGCATTTCAAAGCAATAGTTGCTGCAACTCAAAATAAAGAACATAAAGCTAAAGCCAATAAAGCCATTGAGTTGATACTGCTTGATGCTAACCGTCAAGAAGTGGCTAAGCAAACATTAACCACCAATGAATTTGGCTCTGTGGCAGGAGAGTTTGTTCTGCCACAAGGAATACTAACGGGTAACTTTTATATTGAAGCAGACGACGATGCGACCATTTACTTTAAAGTAGAAGAATATAAGCGTCCCACGTTTGAAGTGACTTTCGAAAAGATAGAGAAGACCTATAAGTTTGGCGAAGAGGTGAAGTTGAGAGGTAAAGCTGAAAGCTTTTCGGGTATTCAATTGCAAGATGCAGAAGTGGGCTACACCATTACACGTCAAAAAGCTTGGTGGTGGAGATGGGGTGGTGGCGGTGCTGAGCATTATAGCGATGGCATGGTAACTACTGACGATAAAGGGGAGTTTGAATTACAATTCACTCCACAGCTGACGGACGAGGATGATGGTGAGCATGCCATTTATTCATTTACAGTAGAGGCAAGTGTTACGGATTTGAATGGTGAAACGCAAGTCGCAACATATTCCATTACGGTGGGTACAATATCGATGGTGCTATCTATAGATATGCCCGAAAAGATGGAGAAGGATTCGCCCAACGAAATAAAGATTGAGGCAAAAAACCTTGATGGGAACGACATCAAAGCAAAAGGAACTTATCAACTGTTTGTCTTAGATGACAACGATTCCATTCAACAGCAAGTGAGTGAAGGCTTTTTTGAAACTGGTGCTCAATCGGAATTGAAAGATAAACTAAAGAATAACCCATCGGGCAAATATAGAATAAAGTTGAGTGCTGAGGATGATAGAGGCAACACTGTGACTGCTGAAAATGATGTAATTGTGTTCTCTTATTCTGACAAGCAACCACCTATAGCAACCAATGAATGGCTGATGATAAAAAGCAGTGCTTTTAGTAAAACTAAACCTGCTGAGGTGATCTTGGGAGTGAGTGACAGGGGTGTGAATGTGCTCTATGAACTATGGAAGGGTGATCAGTTGCTTGAACGAAAATGGATAGTATTGAATAGTGAGAATCGTTTGTTTACTATTCCTTACAAAACTGAATATGCTAATGCTGCTACTCTGACATTGACTTATGTGAAAGACGATAAGTTCTACACGCATAATATTGGTTTGCATGAAGAGGGAGAGAAAACTGATTTGAGCATTAAGCTGGATGTTTTTAGAGACAAAATATTGCCAGGTGGCAAAGAGGAGTGGCGTATAAGTGTAGCCAATGCTAAGCAACAACCAGCACTGGCCGAGGTGTTGGCATCGATGTATGACTACTCCCTTAATAGTATTTATTCAACTGCTCCCTGGATGTTGCGATTGCCAGGAGGTAATAGATTCGTTAGCGCACCCATACTGTGGCATGACAATTCGTTTGGCAGGAATGCTGTAAGAGGATACAAATCGGTATCGCATCTCAATTATAAGAACTTTGAGTTTGATGCGTTTGATTGGTTTGGGTTCTCTTTCTACCGTGGATATAATCAAATTATGGTGCGTAGTTCTGCTCAGTCTAAGCAAATGGAGGTTGGATCTGTGCCATCTGTTGAGGAGGTTACAGAGGAGTTATATGTGCTAAGTGAGGATAGGGTATTGAGCGAGAACTTTGCAAGTGGTGTTGTTTCGCTTCCAACCAGTGAGGGAGCCCCTCAAATAAGAAAGAACTTCGATGAAACTGCTTTCTTCTACCCACAATTGCGCACCAATGAAAAAGGAGAGACAGTGATTGCCTTTACTGTGCCCGAAAGCAATACCAGATGGCATTTCCGTCTATTGGCGCACGATAAGAATATGAACAGCGCAACGAAAGAAGCATTTTCTGTGTCGCAGAAAAAAATGATGGTGACGCCCAACATGCCTCGATTCTTACGTGAGGGAGATACAACATCCATCTCTACCAAGATATCTAATCTGTCTGATGAGGCATTGGATGCTTCGGTGACAATCACTTTCTTTAATCCTATGACGGATGAGGAGATTACCACCCTAGATGTGGCGGACAGAACACAACAGGTTACTTTGGCAAAAGATGGTTCATCTAGTGTCGCATGGTCTTTCGTAGTGCCCGATGACAGTGATGTGATGGGTGTGCGCATTGTTGCCCAGAGCAATTTGTTTAGCGATGGAGAGCAACATGCATTGGCCATATTGCCCAACCGTATGTTGGTGACAGAGAGTATGCGTATAGATGTGAATCGTAATCAAACAAAGCAATTTACAATGGATAAGATGATTAATCCATCGTCGAACACATTGCAAAATTATAGACTAACATTGGAGTTTGCCTCCAATCCTGCTTGGTATGCCGTGCAGGCATTGCCAGTGTTGAGTGCTCCCGATAATGACAATGCGGTGAGTTGGTTTGCTGCTTACTATGCCAATACTTTGGGGCTGCACATTGGCAGCCAATACCCAAAAGTGAAAGCCATGGTAGATGCGTGGCAAAAACAGGGTGGCAGAGCAGAGACATTGTTATCCAATTTGGAGAAAAGTCAAGAGTTGAAGAACGTATTGCTGGAAGAGACCCCGTGGGTGTTAGAAGCCAAATCGGAGGCAGAGCAAAAACAGAAACTATCGTTGCTGTTCAACTTGAATCGCTCAACAATGCTAACGCAAAATGCTATTGAGAAGTTGAAAGGGTTGCAGCACAAATCGGGTGGTTGGACATGGTTCAAAGGTTTCTGCCCCAATGTGAGCATTACACAATATATATTGTATGGTTTCCATCAGTTGCACCAATTAGAAGCTACCACATTTACCAATGAGTTGCGCACGATGCAAGCAAAGGCTATTTCTTTTATCGATACAGAAGCATTGCGCTGGTTTAAGGAGTGGAAAAAGAACAACAAAGATTGGAAGAAAGCAAAATCTATATCAACGTATCAATTGGAATACTTGTATGTACGCTCTATGTACAATCAGTATCCTTTGAACGATGAGGTGAAGGAGATGAATGACTACTATTCTTCTATTATCGAAAAGAATTGGACAGATTTCAATCTCTACCAACGTTCGCTGATATCTATTTTGATGCAAAAGCAAGGCAAGCAAGAAGTGGTGCAAGCTATTTTGAAATCGTATCGCGAACATGCTACGAACAATGAAGAGATGGGCATGTATTGGGCCAACAATCGTGCGTCGGTGTTTATGTCTCAATCGGCAGTGTCGGTGCATACTTTCATAATGGAGGCTTTCCGCATGGCGGGAGCAAAGGATAGTGAGATGGACAATATGAAACGCTGGTTGTTGAAGCAAAAACAAACTCAACTGTGGGAATCTACTCATGCTACCATGGATGCTGTGTATGCATTGCTTAGCACAGGGTCGGATTGGTTTTCAGCTGATGTTGAAACAGTCATAACTGTAAACGATAAAGTAATAGAACCAGAGAAAAAAGAGTTGGGAACTGGATACTTCAAACAATCGTGGAGCAAAACAGAGATTGAGCCTGCTATGGGCAAGGTGGGAGTGGCACAAAAGGGAAATACTCCTGCCTGGGGAGCACTCTACTGGCAATATTTTGAAGACATGGATAAGATAGAAGGCACGTCAGCATCGCTAGATGTAAAGAAAGAATTGTATAAAGAACAAACTACTGAATCGGGCAAACAATTGGCGCAAATTACAGAGGCGAGTCCCCTAAAAGTTGGTGATAAAGTAGTGGTGCGATTGACAGTGAGAGCCGATCGTGACTTTGAGTTTATACATTTGAAAGATATGCGTGCTGCTGCTTTTGAACCTGTTAGTCAGCTTTCTGGAGTTAATTGGCAAGGCGGTGTTATGTACTATCAAACATCTAAAGATGCATCCACTAATTATTACTTTGATGTGTTGCCTAGTGGCACTTATGTGTTAGAGTATGAGGTGTTTGTGAATAGAGTGGGTAGTTACTCAAATGGCATTACAACTATACAGAGTATGTATGCGCCAGAGTTTACATCGCACACCCGAGGCATAAGAATTAATGTTAACCCAGATTAAACAGTAGCATGTTTTAAACGGTTTTGTTATTTTTGTGTCTGTAAAACAGATAGAATTAATGAGAGCAATCAAAATATGATTGCCTAACATATATAAAATAGAAGATTGATGAAAAAGATAAGTGTTGTATTACTTTTTAGTTTTGTGATGAGCGGACTATTGTTTGCGCAAAAACCAGAAGTGAAGTTTAATAAGGATGTACACGACTATGGATCGGTAAGGGAGGAGGTGGAGGTTGCACTCTCAGAGTTTGAGTTTACCAATACAGGTAAAACTCCTGTTGTAATTCAACGTGTTATTACTTCTTGTGGTTGTGCTGCTCCAAGTTACACACGTGAACCAGTTTTGCCTGGTAAGAAGGGTAAAGTGAAAGTTGCCTACAACACCATACATCGTCCTGGTACTTTCCGCAAAAGTGTACGTGTTTATACCAATGTGCCTGATACGGTCTATACACTTACTATAAAAGGACATGTGATACCCAAGAAAAGATAAAAAACAATTGCTTTAGATTGTTATTAAGTGCCGAATAAAGTATCTTTGTTTTAAAGACTTTATTCGGTTCTTTTATATAGTATTCGTAAGAAAAGGATATACACAGTGTTACTTTTGCTTTTAGAATAGTTATTTACTAAAGTAAACTTACTCGTTTCATCTTGCCATGGTGGGACGAAAGATTCTGATAAACTGAGGCAAGCATCATTATATCTTTTTTTTATCAAAGATTTATCAAGTAAGAGTGTTCTTGCAAATTAAATTATATAATAAGCACATTAAACTTAAAAGGCATTATGAAACATCATGAAGAGAAAACAAAATATTTAGGTCTCAATGTAAGTAAAGGCATTGAAAGGCCGCCAACTATTAATCCTTACTTAAAATCGAAACAGCAACGTAAAGATTATACTGCCGATGAGTATGTTGATGAGATTTTGAAGGGTAACATTACTATGCTCAGTCAAGCTGTTACACTTATTGAGAGTTCGCGTGCGGATCATCAGAAAATGGCTCAAGCTATTATAGAAAAATGTTTACCACATGCAGGTAATTCAATTAGAGTGGGCATTACGGGGGTTCCAGGTGCAGGAAAGAGTACATCTATAGATTCTTTTGGTGTCTATTTGGCCAAGCAAGGTAAGAAATTGGCTGTGTTGGCTATCGACCCATCAAGTGAACGTTCGAAAGGTAGTATATTGGGAGACAAAACACGCATGGAGCGTCTAGCAGTATTAGATAGTGCCTTTATTCGACCCTCACCCTCAGCAGGCTCATTGGGAGGTGTAGCTCGCAAGACACGCGAGAGCATAATATTGTGCGAAGCTGCAGGATTCGATTATATATTTGTAGAGACAGTAGGGGTGGGACAGTCTGAAATTGCTGTACACTCTATGGTCGATTTTTTCTTGTTGATACAGCTAGCTGGTACCGGTGACGAGTTGCAAGGAATTAAGCGAGGTATTATGGAGATGGCAGATGGTATTGTTATCAACAAGGCAGATGGTGACAATATTGGTAAAGCAAATATTGCTCAAAATCATTTTAAAAATGCATTACACTTGTTCCCACCTGCTGAGTCGGGATGGACACCTGATGTGCTTACCTATTCTGGATATTACGATTTACGTATTGCCGAAATATGGGAAATGGTAGATGGTTATGTAGAGTTTGTGAAAAAGAATGGCTACTTCGATGTGAAGAGAAACAGACAATCTACCTATTGGATGTATGAAACTATCAATGAGCGCTTGCAAAATGATTTTTACAGGAACGAAAAGATAGAAAACTTGATGCCAGTATTAGAGCGAGAGGTGTTGGGCAACAAAAAAAGTTCTTTTATTGCAGCAATGGAAGCGATAGATGCGTATTATAGAGATTTGTAGTATTTACTATTGCAGGAGTAGCATATAGTAAGTACTACAAAGATTTTGTTTGAGAAAAAGCTGTTTCAATATATTTTGAAGCAGCTTTTCTGTTTTTTGTAAGAATGTAGTTGTATATTGAGTTTAAATGATTAAAAATGGCTTTGTTAGCTTTCAATTTAAACTTTATTGAGAATAAAACATAAAATTGCTATGTGGAGTTTGCAATTCAATAAATTATTTGTACTTTCGTGATTCTAACATAGAATATATCAAGTGGTTTCTTTTTTCAAAACTCATAAATACCTTATCGATAATATAGATCCGATTCTATACCGTAGATACTTGATGGACAAGATAGATTGGTCTCATCGGTTAATAGGTATAAAAGGCTCGAGAGGTGTTGGCAAAACAACATTCTTGCTACAATATGCTAAGCAGTATTGTGGTAGCAGTGATAAAAAGTGTTTATACATCAATTTAAATCACTTCTATTTTACAGAATGTTCTTTGGTGAGATTTGCCGAAAAATTTACAGAATTGGGTGGTGAGACTCTATTGGTAGACCAAGTTTTTAAGTACCCCAATTGGTCTCAAGATTTGAGAAAGTGCTACGATTTATATCCAAATTTAAAAATTATATTTACAGGCTCTTCTGTGATGAAATTGAAAGAGTCCAATCATCATATAGGTGATGTTGTTCATTCATACAACTTGCACGGCTTCTCATTTAGAGAGTATATAGGGGTGATGACAAATGTTGAGTTGCCTTCTTACTCTTTAAGTGAAATTACTAGCAACCATAGATCTATAGCTACGGGTATTATCGATAAGGTAGATATAGATAAGCACTTTACAGATTATATACATCATGGGTATTATCCGTTTTTTCTTGAAAAACGAAATTATTCGGAGAATTTACTTAAAACAATGAATATGATGTTGGAGGTTGATGTTCTCTATATTCAAGAAATTGAGCAAAGTTATCTTACTAAGATTCGTAAGCTATTTTATTTGCTGGCAATTCAGTCACCAACATCTCCAAATGTTAGTCAACTTAGTAATGAATGTGGTATTTCACGTGCTACTGTTATGAATTATTTAAAGTATTTACAAGATGCACGATTGATAAATATGCTTTACAAGGTTGGGGTGAACTTCCCAAAAAAGCCTAATAAGGTGTATATGAATAATACTAACATTGTATTTCCAATTAAGCGAAACGGAGTTGATCGACAGGCTTTGTGCGAAACTTTTTTTTACAATCAATTAAATGCATTAGGAACTGTAAATAAATCAGGGCGGAAGGGTCAGTTCCTTATAAATGGTAAATATCATTTCAAAATAGAATTACAAAATAAAAAAAATGCGAAAAGTCAATCACGTTATGTAGTAGTAGATACTAAGCAAAGTGAGGATGAAGGTTTAATTCCTATATGGCTTTTTGGTTTTTTGTATTAATTGTCAGCAAACAAACAGCTGAGTTAATACATAAGAACTACAATTATAATAAATAAGATTTACAATTATGGCTAAACAAAAAAACTTTCTAACCTGTGACGGTAATCAAGCTGCAGCTCACGTAGCATATATGTTCAGTGAGGTTTCTGCAATTTACCCTATCACACCATCTACAACAATGGCAGAACATGTTGATGAGTGGTCTGCAGGCGGACGCAAAAACATATTTGGGCAACCTGTAAGGGTTCAGGAGATGCAGTCTGAAGCTGGTGCTGCTGCTGCAATGCATGGTTCGCTTCAAGCTGGAGCTCTAACTACTACTTTTACAGCCTCGCAAGGTTTGATGCTAATGTTGCCTAACATGTACAAAATGGCAGGTCAGCTTTTGCCAGGTGTTTTTCATGTTTCGGCACGTGCTTTAGCAGCTCAAGCGCTTTCAATTTTTGGTGATCACCAGGATGTAATGGCTACTAGGCAAACAGGTTTTGCTATGTTTGCTACAGGATCAGTACAAGAGGTAATGGACTTATCTGCTATTGCTCACTTATGTGCAATAGAGAGTCGTGTTCCTTTTATGCACTTTTTTGATGGATTTAGGACTTCACACGAAATCCAAAAGATTGAAGCTCTTGAAATGGAAGACTTAGAGCCTCTATTAAATAGAGAAGCATTAGCAGAGTTTAAAGCAAGAGCTCTTTCTCCAGATGCACCTGTAACAAGAGGAACTGCTCAGAACGATGATATTTATTTCCAAACCCGTGAGGCTGCAAATCCATTTTATGAGGCTGTTCCTGGTATTGTAGAGAAATATCTAGATAAATTAGCAGCTATTACTGGTCGCAGATATGGTCTTTTTGATTATTACGGAGATCCTGAGGCTGACCGTGTTGTTATTGCAATGGGATCTGTTACAGAGACCATTAAAGAGGTGGTTGACTACTTAAATACTGTTGATAAGAGAAAAGTTGGTGTAGTGAGTGTTCATCTATATCGTCCATTTAAAGCTGAGGCTTTATTGTCTGTTATACCAAAAACTGCAAAAGAAATTGCTGTTCTTGACAGAACTAAAGAACCCGGTGCTCAGGGACAACCTTTATATCTTGATGTGCGTAATGCTTTTTATGGCAAAAAAGATGCTCCTAATATTGTAGGTGGTATATATGGTTTGTCGTCAAAAGATACTACTCCAGCTCAAATATTGGCAGTTTACAAAAACTTGAAAATGCCAATGCCTAAAAATGATTTTACTGTTGGAATAAATGATGATGTTACATTTAAATCTCTTCCTTTAAAAGAGGATATTCCAATGGATCCAAATATCTATGAGGCTAAGTTTTATGGATTAGGCTCTGATGGTACAGTGGGTGCAAATAAGAACTCTATTAAGATTATTGGAGAAAACTCCGACAGGAAGGTTCAAGCTTATTTTGCATACGATTCTAAGAAATCGGGAGGTTTTACAGCATCACATCTAAGATTTTGTAAAAAACCTATTCGTTCCACTTATTTGGTAACAACTCCAAACTTTGTAGCTTGCCATGTTCCTTCTTATCTTAAGTTGTACGATATGACTAGAGGACTGAAAGAGGGTGGAACTTTCTTACTGAACTCAATTTGGCCTAAAGAGGATATTGGAGAGCATTTGCCAGTTCAAATAAAGAGGTATTTTGCTCAGAATAAAATTAATTTTTATATAATTAATGCTACTAAAATAGCTTCTGAGATTGGTTTAGGAAATAGAACAAACACTATTCTGCAATCAGCATTCTTTAAAATTTCAAATGTAATTCCTTATGACCTAGCTGTGGAGCAAATGAAAAAATTCATTGTGAAATCGTATGGTCGTAAAGGTGAGGAGATTGTTAACAAAAACTATAAAGCTGTTGATAGAGGAGGTGAATACGAGAAAGTAGATATTCCAGAAGAGTGGGCTAATCTTAAAGATGATGCTGAAAAGGTAGCTGATGAGGTGCCTGCATTTATTAAAAACGTTGTTCAACCAATTAATGCTCAGCGTGGTTACGATTTACCTGTTTCTGCATTTATTGGTCGTGAAGATGGAACTTGGGACAATGGAACTTCAGCTTACGAGAAAAGAGGTGTAGCCGCTTTTGTTCCTGAATGGGATGCTGAAAACTGTATTCAGTGTAACCAGTGTGCTTATGTTTGTCCACACGCTACAATTCGACCATTTGTGTTGGATGAAAAAGAGCAAGAGGGCTTAGGTGAAGATGTTACTCTTTTAAAAGCTCAAGGTAAGCAATTTGAAAATATGGGATTCCGTATTCAAGTTGATGTGTTAGACTGTTTGGGTTGTGGAAACTGTGCCGATGTGTGTCCTGGAAGAAGAGGAGAAAAAGCATTGAAAATGGTTCCTATCAGCACCCAACTAGAGAATCAAAAGAATTGGGATTACATGACTAAGAATGTAACAAGTAAAGCTCACTTAGTAGATGTGAAGCTGAATGTAAAAAACTCTCAGTTTGCTAAACCTTTATTTGAGTTTTCGGGTGCTTGTTCTGGTTGTGGTGAAACTCCATATATAAAACTTGTTACCCAGCTGTATGGCGATAGAATGATGATTGCAAATGCCACGGGTTGTTCTTCAATTTATGGAGGTTCTGCACCATCCACTCCTTACACAACAAATGAAGAGGGTAAGGGACCAGCTTGGGCAAACTCTCTGTTTGAAGATAATGCCGAGTTTGGGTTTGGTTTTGTTATTGCAAACGCAAGTATGCGTCGTCGTATCGAAGATTTGATGAACGAGGCTCTTGTACAGAATGATTTCTCTGATGAGCTTAAAGGTCTGTTCAAAGAGTGGATCGAAAATAAAGATGATGGTGATAAAACAAAAGAGTTGCAGCCTAAATTGATATCGTTACTCAAAGCCAACTCTACTCCACTAGCTGCAGAACTTGCTTCACTTGAAAGGTATATGGTGAAGAAGTCTATCTGGGTGTTTGGTGGTGATGGATGGGCTTATGATATTGGTTTTGGTGGCTTGGATCACGTTTTAGCAATGGGTGAAGATATTAATGTGCTTGTACTTGATACAGAAATTTACTCTAATACAGGAGGACAATCTTCTAAATCAACTCCATTAGCTGCAGTAGCTAAATTTGCAGCATCAGGAAAACGTACTCGCAAGAAAGACCTTGGAATGATGCTCACAACTTATGGTTATATATACATAGCTCAAGTTGCGATGGGTGCAAATCAGAGACAGTTTCTAACTGCTCTTAAAGAGGCTGAAGCTTACAAAGGACCTTCTATTATTATTGCATACTCACCATGTATAAGTCACGGACTGAAAAGAGGAATGGGTAGTGCACAATGGGAGGAAAAGCAAGCTGTAGAGTCTGGATATTGGCACTTGTGGCGTTACAACCCAGCATTAGAAGAGGAAGGTAAGAATCCTTTCATCATGGATAGTAAAGAGCCAGATTGGGATAAGTTTCAAGATTTCTTGAGTAGAGAAGTGCGTTATACTTCACTTGAAAAAGGATTCCCCGAAGAGTCTGAAGAGCTTTTTGCTGCAGCAAAAGAGAGTGCGCAGTGGAGATATAGATCTTATCAACGAATGTTGGCAGCAGATTTTTCTGTTGCAGAAACAGAAGCTGAATAAGCATTCTAGAAATGTAAACTAAATAAAATTATAACAAAAGCGACCATTATTAGTCGCTTTTGTTATATGTATTAATCCAATAAAAAATGCTATCTTTGTGATTGGCCGGGATGATGCCGGCGAACTCCATGGTGGTCAGGTTGATCTCGAAGCCTGCC
>ERZ1032852.215-NODE-215-length-15745-cov-7.621606_pt1 | contig 15745 bp, 14 predicted proteins | sample MGYA00516689_ERZ1032852 | MGnify/ENA primary metagenome ERZ1032852 (study PRJEB33719, sample SAMN04262499) | wastewater metagenome | biome: rural village; feature: composting latrine chamber; material: composting feces with ash | place: El Salvador | collected...
TGCTCTTTATATCACTCAACGAGGCCGTCAATAACACGCGATACTTTATTTTTCATAGGCCACCACGACAACAGCGTTTTCGGGTTGGGGTCCCGTGTAGGTGGTTGAACCATCCTCGCCCTGTAAAAGGAAAACAACCGGGATGCTTTTAATTAACCCTCCGTTTGAAGGACGTATGCTTGCCAAGGCGATCTCTTGGGTTTTATACCCTATAAAAGAAATAGCCACGGTCGCATCTTTAGAAGGTACTGCCAGTTGAAAATTTCCATTGGCATCCGTTATCGTGCCTTGGTGGGTTCCTTTTAAAACCACGGAAGCTCCCTGTATCGGGCTCGAACCGGAGCCTGTAACCCTGCCTGACATTATAAATGATGCCCCTTTCTCCCATTCTGGCATATTCGTTATCACCCGAAGTACCTCCTTACTCAAAATGGTTTCATCGCCCGAATCAGGCTGAACTTCAACACCACCGATATATCCATCGTTTCTGAATGTAAGTGTGGCATTTACCAATCCCTGGATACCTTTTTCTTGTGCTTCTACAGGATAGCGTATATTGTCGGAAACATATCTCATGAACCCCTCTTCACCACCGGGAAAAACCTGATCTTGCATTACTTGTACCGAGACAGACATGCTTGCTTCATTTGTCCTCAAGTCCCCGATAAGAACGCTCGATTCTTCACTCGTGGACTCTTCTTCAGGTTTGTTTACTCTAAAGGTAACCGGGAGCGTGAACCGCACATTTACCGCTTGGCCACGCTGTCTGCCGGGTTCCCACTTGGGCATGGACTCGAGTACCCGCACTGCTTCGGCATCAAGCAGTGGATCAATACCGCGTACAATGTTCACGGAGTCGATGGTGCCATCTTTCATCACCACGAAATTACAAATCACACGCCCTTGGATCCCTCTCGCGTGCGCTTCCTTGGGATAGACAATACTATCCGAAAGGAATTTCATCATTGCCTCGGTTCCACCTGGGAACTCCGGTTGCTCCTCCACCACCACGAAAATCTCCTCGGTCACCGCTCCTTTCTTAACGGGCGGGGGGTCAGAAACGGGTTCTACACTTGATACACTCGTGAGCCCGGTAGCGGGGTCACTTGTTTCACTCGCGGCCGTCGCTTCTTCATCATGGCCCGCGTAAACACTGTTTGTGGTAACAAGTAAAAAACACACCGGTAAAATCGCAAAGTATTTCATCAGCCTAAGCGCGGGGGATTTGGTTTTGTTCATCATCATTACTCGTTGTTTTAATAGTGATACATTAAAGTTATTTACTAAAGGAGCAGCCGATTCGTGGTAGGTTAATCGTAAAAGATGGTACTGGTACTCTCGCGTGTCAATGCCCTCGAGAAGGACGTCGTTATCAGCCAGGTATTCCAGGTTCATGATCATTTCTCGCTTCATTAACCACACGAACGGGTTCCACCAGAAGAAAATGCAAAGCAACTCGGCCAACACGATATCAACCGAATGGGCTTGCTTCACGTGCGCCTGTTCATGCAGTAGCACCTGAGTTAATTCCGTTCCGGGATGTTGCTCTTCATGAATAAAAATCAGGTTGAAAAATGAAAAAGGAGTGATATCTTCCTTTAAATGATAGACGGTCGTTCCCGAAATCGTTCGTTTCTCACATTTAGCACGAATACTGTAAATAGACCCAAGCCGGACAAAAAATCGCGATATGAAAACAAGCGTGACGCCCAAGTAGAGCAGAAAAAAAATCGTACCCCAGGGAATAGATACAGGAGCAGGATCATCGTTTTCAATCATCACCGTCATGCTTGGTTCACCAATAGTTACCGTGGTAGTCGTGGCTCCCTCTTCAGTCCCCGCGGCTGGAAACATCCACGCGTTGCTCAACGCCGGAACGGTGAAAAGAGGGTAAAGGAGCGAGAAGAGAATAGCTGACAGGAAAAAGAAACGCCTCAGCCTTAAAAAAGTATCCTTTTTCAGTATGGATACATACAGCAGGTAAAACAATGCCAAGGCAATGTTTACTTGTACCAGGTATATGAAAAATGGATGCATGGTTTACGGATTAAAATTAGACTATTTCTTGCTTTTCTCTATTAACCGGATGATCTCCGAGAGCTCTTCGACAGAAACTTTCTGTTCTTTCGCGAAGAACGACACGAGTTCTTTATAGGAGTTATCAAAGTAGCTTTGTACTACCCCCGACAAAAAATGCCGCTTGTACGCCGATTCCGATATCTTTGGCTTGAAAACCTTCACGTTCCCAAACCTTCTTTTCGTGAGATAACCCTTGTTCTCGAGGTTTTGGAAAATAGAGGCCACCGTGGTATAAGGAGGCCGAAGCTCTTCCATCCGATCTACCACGTCCTTTATGGCACATTCGCCAAGTTGCCACACGTGCAACATTATATTCTCTTCTTGATGCGTTAATCGATCCATAATCTTATATCGTTACGTTGTTTATTAAGACTTCATTCTTTTCGTGGAAACATTTCATCTTTCCCACGCTGCAAACTTACGTTTTTTTCGTAATAAACCATCAAACTCGTAGTAATATTAAAGTTAAACAATCAAAAAAGAGCATCAGGATCAGGAGGGTACGAAAAAAGGCGGGCCGCCTCGATGTATCGAGACGGCCCGCGAGGGTTTCTATTTTTTCTCTTTTATAGCAAATCAGGCTTGCTTCTCGAAGTCCTGCATGCATTGGATCAATGCTTCCACGGCTTCCTTGGGACAGGCGTTATAGATGGATGCCCTGAATCCGCCCACGGAACGATGGCCTTTGATACCCACCATGCCCCGTTCTTTAGCGAATTCCATGAAAGCGGCTTCCTTGTCCTTGTGCTCCTCGCTCATCACGAAGCAGACGTTCATGATAGATCGGTCTTCCTTGGCCGCGGTACCCATGAATAACGGGTTGCGATCGATCTCATTGTAGAGAAGTGCCGCTTTTTCTTGATTGAGCTTATACATAGCTTCCAGACCACCCTGTTCTTTCACCCACTTGAGGGTTTCGTGCATCACGAAGATAGAGAATACCGGTGGCGTGTTGAACATGGAGCGGTTTTTATCGGAATCGCTGATATGCGTGCGGTAATCGACCATGGTTTGCAACGGCCGGTCGAGTTGGCCCAGGATATCCTCGCGTACGATCACGAAAGCCACGCCGGCAGGTCCCACGTTCTTTTGTGCTCCACCATAGATGATCCCGTACTTGGAGACATCCACCGGGCGGCTCATGATATCAGACGACATATCGGCCACCAACGGTATCGGGCTGTCGATATCCTCGTGCATCTCGGTCCCGAAAATGGTATTATTGGAGGTGATATGAAAATAATCGGCGTCGGTAGGGATGGTATATCCCTTGGGAATATAGGAGTAGTTTTTATCTTCCGACGAAGCCACGATCTCTACCTCCCCGTAAAACTTGGCCTCCTTAATGGCTTTTTTTGCCCACGTACCGGTCTGCAGGTAAGCGGCTTTCTTTTTCATCAAGTTGGCGGGTATGGTGAAAAACTGGGTGCTGGCACCGCCGCCTAATAGAAGCACTTTGTAATTGTCGGGAATACGGAGCAGCTCTTTCCACAGGTCGGCCGTCTCTTTCATGATCCGCTCCCAACCGGGAGTGCGGTGCGAAATTTCAAGGATACCGATGCCGGTGTTATCAAAATCACGGATCGCCTCGATGGCCGATTCAATGGCCGGCTCAGGGAGCACGCACGGCCCGGCGTTGAAATTATACTTCTTCATATGTTTTCGATTTCAAAATTTCAAAACTTCAGTATTAATCAATTAATCTCGTTGGCACATTAATCACATTGACTTCGTCCATTTTCTGTCGTCACTCTGCAAAGCTCAAACAAGTTTGACTATGCTCTCGTTCCTAAGAAAATTAGTCACATTAATCAATTCACCCTGAAACTATCGTCTCCATTTTTGAAAAAGGCGACGATCTGGCTGGCCGCTGCAATGCCGGCGTTCTTATTGGCATCGGTAGTCTGGGCACCCATTTTACGAGGGGTAGAAAAGTAGCGGTTCCCGAACTTGGCAAGGAACTCCTCGTGCCTGTCCGGCTGGATATCGGTAATGTATTGGAAAGCGGGACGCTCTTCCATGATTCGAATCAAGTCGGCCTCCAACACCAGCTCCTTCCGGGCGGTATTTATAAGAAGTCCATCCTTCGGCATCAACGACAGCAGGGAGTAGTTCACGCAGTGGCGGGTCTCCTCCAAAAGAGGCATATGCAAGGAAACAAAATCACAGTTCTGAAACAGTTCCTCGTTAGTATACGCGGTTATCACGCCATACTCACCCTCTTTCCGGAGGTCATCGTGGGTGAGCGTGGGAGAATAAGCATATACCGGCATATCAAATCCCCGCGCGATGCGAGCCACGCCCTTGGCAACATGACCGAACGCGTACAGCCCTAGGCGGCGGTGCCTTATCTCACGCCCTACCGTACCATCAAATTGATTCCGTTGCATGAAGAGCATCATCCCAAGCACCAGTTCAGCCACTGCGTTCGCGTTCTGGCCGGGGGTATTCATCACACATATATTTGCTGACGAAGCGGCATCCAAGTCCACGTTATCGTAGCCGGCACCCGCACGTACAATCAACTTCAATCGAGGAGCTGCCGCCATAATGACCCCGTCAATAATATCGCTACGGACGATCACGGCATCCGCGTCCTTCACGGCTTCAAGCAATTGGGACCTATTGTCGTAATTTTCCAATTTCACCAGCTCGTGTCCTGCCGACTCGATAATATATTCTATACCTTCCACGGCTTCCACGGCAAATGGTTTACTTGTCGCCAAAAGTACCTTCATATTCCTGTTCTCTTTTTATAAATTTTCGTGTTACCAGTTGAAATTTCGCCTGTTCCTGAAATAAAACGCGATAAAATTGCCGCACCATTGCCCAAGTTTTGATAAGCAATGGCTATTCGTGCAATCGTATCACAAATAAAATAAAGTTACAAATTTACAAACTTATACGTAACAAAAAACGAAATCAGAATAAAAAATAAACAAAGTGAAGAAATTATCGCTTTTTAAAAGAGATTTGTCGAATAAATGGAATCATCGTATCTTTGGCCCGGTGAACGAATGATGCAACGCGATGAACAATCCCTACCCCTCCGCTTTACTTGAAAATGCAGTGAACGAATTTGCGAAACTTCCGGGAATAGGAAGGAAATCAGCACTTCGCCTGGTACTTCACTTGCTTCGCCAAGATGAAAAAGCGGTCACCCATTTTACGGACACGCTGCTCCGGCTGAAGAAAGAAATCAACTACTGTTCCTCGTGTCATAATATCTCCGATACGGAAGTGTGTGCCATCTGCGCGGATAAATCGCGTGACAGTTCCGTTATATGCGTGGTAGAAAACGTGAAAGAGGTGATGGCCATCGAGCGGACCGTCCAGTTTGGCGGACTTTATCACGTGCTGGGAGGTATCGTGTCGCCCATTGACGGCATCGGCCCGTCGGATCTGGAAATTGCCAGCCTTGAGGAGCGGGTAAAAGCCGGTGGAGTCAGCGAGGTAATCTTGGCCCTGAGCGCTACCATGGAAGGCGACACCACCAATTTCTATATTTACCGCAAGCTACAGCCCTATGACGTGAAGGTGAGCATCATCGCCCGCGGTGTCTCGATTGGCGATGAGATTGAATATGCCGACGAGGTGACGCTGGGCCGCTCCATCATGAACCGCACCCTTTTTACCGAGTCCTACAAACTTGTTGCAAAATAAAATCTTCGGATGAAGAACAAAAACGATAAAATAGCCCAGGCAACCCGCCACCTGAAGAAACATTACCGGGGAAACATCCTTTTCCTGGCTCTTTTTTTCTTGCTCGTCTTGTTTCGACTGCTCCCTTTTTTCGGGATGGAACAACCGGTAAGTGTGACCTTGGAAAGGTATGCCATCATGATTCCTATCATCGCGATTCCTCTTTCGTTGAAGTACTTCGCGAACCGCTTGAAAGGGGTTACGCGCCCCGCGGAAGCAACAACCGCTATCAAAGTATACAAAAGTGCCTCCTACCTCCGCCTCTATACCCTGAGCACGGTCACACTGGCATTTATAGTATTGTACGGCTATTCCGGCAACATGAATTTCTTCTGGCTTACCGTGGTGCTGTTCGTCGTGTTTCTCTATTGCAATCCATCGTACCAAGAGCTCGATAACATGACCAAAGAACCGGAAAAAGAGGTACCGGAAGAGAGCGAAAAGAATGAAGCTGCCGGGGAAGAATACCAGGAAAATGAAGCTGGCGGGGAGGAGTATCCCGAAGAAGAGATGACGGAAAAAACACACCTCCTGGGCAATGAGGAAGTAGAGAAAGAAGAAGGGGTCAGCGCGAGTAATTAAATAGAAGAAGGAAATGAAATTGTTGGAAAATAGCGAGATCCGATTGCGGGCGCCGGAGCCGGAAGACTTGGATGTCCTTTACCGGTGGGAAAACGATACCGGCCTTTGGGCCTTGGGTATTTCTATCGCTCCTTTCTCTCGCTACACGCTCCGGCAATACCTTGCCAATTCCACGCAAGATATATACACCGATAAGCAATTGCGGCTGATGATAGAGCACCTGCAAACGGGAGAAACGATCGGGACAGTGGACCTCTACGATTTCGACCCGTTTCACGGCCGGGCAGCGGTAGGTATTCTCATCGACCCGCGATTTCGGACACAAGGATACGGCTTGCAAGCGTTAACGCTGCTCGAGTCCTATGTATTCGGTTTTTTAAACCTCCACCAGCTCTATGCCTTGGTTCCGGAGAAGAACAGTGCCAGCATCCGGCTATTCCAAAAAGCGGGGTATACCCAGGCAGGAAGGTTAACCGACTGGCTCTCGGATGGAGATGGCTTCGAGGAAGTGCGGCTCCTACAAAAACTACAAAAATAACCCATCATGCAAGACGATATACGAAAAGCGGTCGAGGTATTGAAAAAAGGGGGACTCATCCTCTACCCTACCGACACGATCTGGGGGATCGGGTGCGACGCTACCAACGAAGAAGCGGTAAAAAGAGTGTACGAGTTGAAGCAACGAGTCGATAGCAAGTCGATGCTGGTGCTCGTGGACACCCCCGCCGTGCTACAAGCTTACGTGCAAGAGGTACCCGACATAGCGTGGGACCTGATAGAACTGACCGACAAGCCGCTTACCATCATCTACGACGGGGCGAAGAACCTTGCCCCCAACCTCGTCGCCCCCGATGGCTCCATTGGCATACGGGTAACCGACGAAGTTTTTTCCAAGGCATTGTGCCGCCAGTTTCGTAAGCCGATCGTCTCCACTTCGGCCAACCTCAGCGGAGAGCCTTCCCCCTCCCGGTTCTCTAAAATTCAGCCTGTCGTGAAGGAGGGAGTGGATTACATCGTCGCGTACCGGCAGAACGACGGGGCAGAAGCAACCCCGTCCGGTATCGTGAAACTGGCAAGAGACGGATCCATCCAAGTTATTCGTAAATGACCTTTTTTTCAGCCCGGGCACGGTATTAAAAAGATTATCGTGTATATTCGCGTATATAAATAGGCATCACTATTCTTGTTTTCTGAATGCGACTAAAAGAACGACTAAACCAATTTTTCATCTGGCGTGACTCCCATATCAAAGAACGGCACTTCCTGTTATTTGTCTGCTTTTTAGTGGGAATTCTCACCGCGCTGGCAGCTTACGCCCTGAAAACAGCTATCCATTTTTTCCAAGTCTTCCTTACCGAGAATTTCAGTCAGGAGAACATGAACTTCTCTTACCTGCTTTTCCCTATCGCGGGCATCCTCATCGCGGGGCTCTACGTGAGGTACGTGGTAAAGGACGACATTAGCCACGGGGTAACCAAGATCCTGTTCGCCATATCCCAACGCAAGAGCCGGATCAAACCACACAACACCTACTCGTCCCTCGTGGCCAGCTCCGTCACTATCGGCTTCGGGGGATCGGTGGGAGCGGAGGCCCCCATCGTGCTCACCGGCTCGGCCATCGGCTCTAACCTCGGCAGCTTTTTCCGGCTGGAGCAACAAAGCCTCATGATCCTCGTGGGGTGCGGTGCGGCCGGGGCGATTGCCGGCATCTTTAAAGCACCCATCGCGGGCATCCTCTTCGTGATAGAGGTGCTGCTGCTCGACCTCACCATGTCGTCTATCCTGCCACTCCTGGTGACAGCCGTTACCGCCACCACTGTCTCCTACGTGCTCAACGGGATGGGTGCCATGTTCGCTTTCTCCCAGGTAGAGCCTTTCTTGCTCGACCGTATCCCCTTCGTTATCTTGCTCGGTATCGCCTGCGGGTTCTTATCGCTGTACGTGGTGCGTGCCATGACCTGGTGCGAGGGCATTTTTCATGACCTCCCCCCTTGGAAACGTTTCCTACTGGGTGGAGTAATACTTAGCGTCTTGATTTTCCTCTTTCCACCTCTCTACGGGGAGGGATACAACACTATTAACACCTTGCTCAAGGGAGACGATGGTTTTCTTTTGCTTACCAGCGAAAGCTTTTTTCACAACAGGGGAAGCCAGTGGTCTGTCGTCCTCTTCTTGGTGCTGGTTATCTTCTTCAAGGTATTTGCCACGAGCGCGACCAACGGCGGGGGAGGTACCGGCGGCGTGTTTGCGCCCACGCTATTTTTAGGATGCATCGCGGGATTCGTCTTCTCCTACACGCTCAACCAACTGGGATACACCATCTTTCTCCCCGAAGAGAACTTCGCGCTGATGGGAATGGCAGGCGTGATGGCCGGGGTGATGCATGCCCCCTTGACCGGCACGTTCCTTATCGCGGAACTTACCGGCGGGTACGAACTCTTTCTCCCGCTAATGATCGTCTCACTGGTATCGTACGGTACCATCCTGGTGTTTGAACGACACAGCATCTACGCGAAACGGCTTGCAAAAAAGGGGGAACTCATTACCCACCACAAGGACAAGGCGGTACTTACTTTCCTGAAAATTGACGAGTTGCTGGAGAAGGATATCCCTACCGTGACCCCCGAGATGACATTGGGAGAGATGGTCAAGGTGATAGCCACCTCCGAGAGAAATATTTTCCCCGTGGTAAACAATAACAACGTCCTACAGGGACTGGTTATGATGAACGATATCCGGAATATCATGTTCCGCCCGGAACTATACGACAAGTTCACGGTGAATAAATTCATGGTGGGAGCACCCGCGAAGATTGATATCAACTCCAGCATGGAAGAGGTGATGGACACCTTCGAAAACACGAAGGCGTGGAACTTGCCCGTGGTGGACAAGGAGGGAGTCTACAAAGGCATCCTGTCGCAGTCGTCCGTTTTTAACTCCTACCGCGAAGTGTTGGTTGAACACTATTCCGACATGGATGAGTGAACTGATGTGGTGATGTAATGATGAGGATAGTGAAGATGAAAACAACTGATATAGATAAGAAAATGCTCCGGATTGTTTTCATGGGGACCCCCGGTTTCGCGGTGGAATCGCTGAAAGCATTGGTGGAGAACGGGTACAACGTGGTGGGAGTGGTCACCACGCCCGATAAGCCGGCAGGCAGGGGCTACAAGCTCCAACCCTCGCCGGTAAAACAGTACGCGCTGCAACAGGGCTTGACCATCTTGCAGCCCGAAAAGCTGAGAGACGAAGGATTCCTGAATGAATTAAAGGGGTTAAACGCGGATTTGCAGGTGGTAGTGGCTTTCCGAATGTTGCCCGAAGTAGTCTGGGCCATGCCCCCGAAGGGCACGTTTAACCTTCACTCGTCACTGCTCCCTCTCTACCGGGGGGCAGCCCCCATCAACTGGGCCATCATCAACGGCGAAAAAGAGACGGGGGTAACTACCTTCTTCCTTTCGCACGAGATTGACACGGGTGAAATAATCTTTCAAGAGAAGACTCCCATCCGGGTGGATGAAACCGCGGGAACGCTGCACGACCGACTGATGTACATGGGGGCAAGCTTGATACTCAAAACGGTAGACGCTATCCTCGACGGCTCGGCACGGTCGGTTTCCCAACATGAACTTATCAAGGATGAATCCCTACTGAAGCCTGCTCCTAAAATATTCACGGGAGATTGTCGCGTGGATTGGGGAAGAGGTGCGCGAGACGTCTACAACTTTATCCGGGGCTTATCGCCCTACCCTGCCGCGTGGACGGAATTGCACATGGATGGCATGCCGGAACCACTTCGAGTAAAGATATACGGGAGTGAAATCATCAATCGGGAGTCAAAAGAAGCCCGAGAGCAGGGAAGAGACTCCGAAACCCGCCATTTGTTGCCCGGAGCCATCCTCACGGATAACAAAACCTACCTCCATGTAGCAGTACAGGATGGATGTATCGGGATTACCGACCTTCAACTCACGGGAAAAAAACGGTTAAAAACAGGAGAACTCCTCAATGGATTCAAGCTGGCTGAAACTGCCCGCTTCGCGTAATGTAACATCCCGTCACTACCCGCGGCCACCTCTTGTTGAACTTACCACTTGTAATTTAACCCGAAGCTGAGCGTCTGGTTAATTTGCCAGTACTTCAGCTCGGGATCGGCCGGAACACTGTCATCGAACCGGACGTTCACGTAAATACGAGTAGAAAAAGCGTTGCTCAATGCCATGTTCAGGCTATTCTCGAATTCCGACACCACCTTATCATACGCGGTAAAGTAGGTCAGTCGAGAATCCCAGGTGATATACCGCGTGAAGTCGTACTTGAGGATAGAGGTGATGGTGGTACCTAAATCCAGAAGGGATTTTCTTCCCTCCTCGATCCCGTATCGAACCACATCCACGTCATTATTCAAAACATACCGGTAGTTAATGGAAACAGGAGCGATTGCAAGATCCCACCGTACGCGACGATGACGCACCCGGTCGGATTTTTTATCGAGGTTGTACTTCAACCCCACCCCCGCGTTCACGTATAAGGGGGACAGGAACGACGAGCGAAGCTCGTTCGAGTTAGTGGGGTAACTATTAAATAGTTGCGATTTAGCTTCCAAGTTCATGGAATAGGACCATCCTTTCACGAACGCGTCTACCCCGAAGTCACCGTAATACCGTAGAAGGTCGTTACCAATGCGGTACTTCCTGAGCGAGTCATCGGGTGCGTTGAACACCGAGAGCCGCCACTCCAGCGTGTTATTAAATTTCACCTTCTCCTTGTGATAGTTAGCCTTTAGCACGTGGTAGCTATTAAAGTTCAAGTTGTTGGTCCCTCCCTTGTGCCAGTTTTCCGAGAAATAGTTCTGCGCGAACTGGAACGAGTGTTCCCCGGAGCGCACCCAGTACTTGCGACCAATGGTCACCCCCTCAACGCCGGGAGCATCCAGCGAATAAGTCGTTTCGGCCCGGATGAGTTCACGGAAAGGGTTAAAGGACTCCCTCACCATCTCGTCTCCACCAACCACGCTCGGTATCGAATCAAAACTCAGCACCGAATAACGGATCCTGTCGGGATAACTCATGTAATAATCCCGCCGCACGTCTCGCACGAAATCAGCATGCTGCAGCTTGGGAGCAAACGTGTTCTCCGGCGAGATCAAAAGCCCTTTCCCCGATTCGTCGGCGGGAGGGTAGAACGACAGTTCACGCGGTAGCACCTGCCCGGTAAAAATCATTGGCAAGAAGAGGGGATTATAAAAAAGCGTGTCCCGGAAAGTGAGGCCGCGCATCGCTTCCGTGTTATAACCATAGAGAGGCAATTGCAACGTCCCGTTCTCTTTCCTTGAATAAAGAGAGTCGAGCGGGTTTCTAAACACCGGATGCAAAGCAACGGGAGCCGTGGGGACAGGTTTGCCCGTTATAGATAGCGGGGGGATGATGATGCTGTCCGGAAGTGTTTGGGTAGGCACCAAAGACGTGCCCGTGTTACTTACTGTCACTTCCGGCGGGGACGTGCGCCGTTCAATCTGTTTGCTAATATCTGTAATATCCCTGAATAAATCCAAACTATCCGGCACGGCGATGGAGTCTGGCCCTTGGGTAACCCTATTTTCAACTTCGGAAGCTACTGCTCCTATAGAGCAGATAGTGATCATTAAAAAAGGAAGAATAAATCGTTTCATATTTTTTGGCTTAAAAGTAGGGTGCAATTTCTACTACCCAAGTCGTTACTCGGAAATTGCAAACAGCCCCGTGCATTCTACTTATGGACAAAGATATAAAAAAGTTTTATTCACGAGCCTGAAGTTTTACACCTTTCTTGCCTTGCCCTACCATATCTACAAAAAATGTTATACTTTTGTTGTCCGGCGAACTCGCCAGTGGGTGATTTCCTCCACGAGCAGTGCCTTTAAAACAGTGTAACATAATAGTTTTAATATGAAGAATTTATCTTACATTTTACTGATTTTGGCAGGTGCCATGATCCTTACCGGCTGTCAAGGATACAACCGGATGGTTGAAAAACAAGAAGCGGTGACATCGCAATGGGGTAACGTGCAGAATGCCTATCAACGGCGAGCCGACCTCATCCCCAACTTGGTAAACACGGTAAAGGGTTACGCGACACACGAACAGGAAACCTTCACCCAAGTCACGGAAGCACGGGCACGGGCCACGCAGACGGTCGTAGACCCGGAGAACCTCACCGAAGAAGCCCTGCAGGAGTACCAACAAGCCCAGAATCAAGTGGGGCAAGCATTGGGAAGGCTGTTGCTCATACAGGAAAACTACCCCGAACTGAAAGCCAACCAAAATTTCTTGGCATTGCAAGATGAACTGGCAGGAACAGAGAACAGGATCTCGGTAGAACGCAACCGCTTCAACGAGATGGCGCGCGACTACAACGCGTACATCCGCAAGTTCCCACAAGTGATTTACGCGGGATGGTTCAAGTTCCAACCCAAAGCTTATTTTGAAGCCGTTCCCGAAGCACAAAGCGCTCCGATCGTGGAGTTTTAACGTCAAACATGCTACAAAAAGAGGAAGTACATAGCATAACAAGCAAGGCCCGTGGTGCGGGAAACCAGTTCCCAGCCCAAGGGCAGAAACACCGGGCAATCTTTTGCCGGGGCAGGGCTTCTTTCGCCCTCGTAATCGCGTTATTGCTTCTATCCCCGGTATTAAAGGCACAAGATATCCCGGACCCGATGGTACCCTACCGGCTGGTGAATGACTTCGCGGGGCTCTTCTCGCCAGCCGAAGGACAAGCCCTCGAGCAAAAATTACGTGCCTACAACGACTCTACCTCCACGCAATTATACGTGGTCACGGTGAGCGATCTCGGGGGATACGCGGCTTCCGACTTCGCGTTCCGCCTCGGCGAGAAATGGGAGATAGGACAGAAAAGCAAAGACAACGGCGCCGTCATCCTTATCAAGCCCAAGGTGGGCAATAGCCGGGGGCAAGCCTTCATTGCCACCGGCTATGGACTGGAAGCACGAGTCAACGACGCCTATGCCGGGCGGATCGTACGGAATCAAATGATCCCCTACTTCATGGAGGAAGACTACTTTGGCGGTGCCAACGCGGCGGTAGATGCCCTGATTGCCCGCCTCTCGGGCGAGTTCGCCGCTAAAGAGGAGGCAGAAGAAGGCATCCCCTTGTTCGTGGCCCTGCTTATCATCGGAGCGTTTATTCTCTTTATCGTACTTATCTCCCGTGCCGGCAAAGGCGGTAGCGGTGGTAGCGGACACGGGGGCGGTAGCGGGCATCATAAGACTACTCTACCTCCCTTCTTCTTTCCGCCTACCTCCGGCAGAAACCATGGCGGATTCGGCGGAGGTGGCTTTGGAGGCAGGGGTTTCGGCGGAGGGGGAGGCGGACGTTTCGGCGGTGGAGGCGCCGGGGGCAGTTGGTAACCATGGAAAACAAAAAAATGATTACCGTACTGGGGCCTACCGCGAGCGGGAAAACCGCGCTTGCCGTACACTTGGCCCGCCAACTCAACGGGGAGATCCTGAGTGCCGATTCCCGGCAAGTATACCGGCAAATGGATATCGGCACGGGGAAAGACCTTGCCGAGTACAACATAGGAGACACTACTATCCCCTACCACCTTATCGATACCCGGGAACCGGGCGATAAATATACCCTTTTCGATTACCAACACGATTTTCACAAAGCGTATCAAGAAATACTTGATCGCGGCAAAACAGCCATCCTTTGTGGAGGTACCGGGCTTTATATAGAATCGGTACTAAAGGGATATCACCTGCCCGACGTGCCCCCCAACCAAGAGTTGCGATTAGCCCTGGAAGAAAAATCACTGCGGGAGCTAACCCATATCTTAAGCGAGTACCGCACGCTGCACAACACCACCGATACCGAAAACAAGAAGCGGGCGATCCGGGCCATCGAGATCGAGGAGTACAAATCGAGACAGGAAAGCGGGGCCACCACGTTCCAGCCTATCGAGAGCACGATCCTCGGGCTTGATCTCGACCGGGAATTCCGACGCGAGAAAATCACCGCGCGACTGCATGCTCGCTTGCAGGAAGGGATGATCGAGGAGATTGAACGGATCCTTGACACGGGAGTCGCGCCCGACGACTTGATTTATTACGGGCTCGAATACAAGTTCGTGACGCTTCACGTGATCGGGGAACTCACCCACGACGAGATGTTCCGGCAGCTGGAGATTGCCATCCACCAGTTCGCGAAACGTCAGATGACCTGGTTCCGTGGAATGGAACGGCGCGGGTTTACCATCCACTGGATAGACGCCGCGCTTCCCATGGAACAAAAACTGCAGCAGGCACTTTCTTTCGTCGGTAAGGGATAAAATCGGCAAAAAATCGTAATTTTGTTATTTGGTAGCGGTAAGCCGGCCGAAACGGTCCGGTAAACGTTTCCCCTTGTTCCATTTTTAGCAATAGAAAGAAGCCAATGATAAAAGGAGTATTTCCCGTCGAGAAATTCAAGCAACTCGAGACCCCATTCTATTATTACGATATGAAGCTGCTGGAGGAAACCCTCGAGACGATAATAAAGGAGACTGAAAACAGGCCATTTCACGTGCATTATGCCGTGAAGGCAAACGCCAACCCTCGCGTCTTGAGAGAAATATCCTCCCGCGGGTTCGGCGCCGATTGCGTGAGCGGCAACGAGATCCTGCAAGCACTGGAGTGCGGTTTCTCACCCGATAAAATCGTGTTCGCCGGCGTGGGTAAAGCCGATAAAGAGATCCGGATCGGGCTGGATAACGACATCTTTTGCTTCAACGTGGAGTCGATCCCTGAACTAGAGGTGATCAACACGTTGGCAGAAGAGAGAAACAAGCGGGCGCGCGTGGCACTCCGGCTGAACCCCAACGTGGACGCGCATACCCACAAGTATATCACCACCGGGCTTGACGAGAACAAGTTTGGCATCAACGAGCAAGACCTCCCTAAAACCCTCGAAACAATAGCCCGGTTGCCCCACTTGGAACTGATCGGGATTCACTTCCATATCGGATCACAAATCACCGACCTCTCCTCGTTTGAAGACCTATGCGTGAAAGCACGCCAGCTGCAAGAATGGTTCCGCGACCAGGGAATCATGCTGCCCATCATCAACGTGGGCGGGGGACTGGGCATTAACTACCACCACCCGAACCACTTCCCGGTGGCCGACTTCGCGGCTTACTTCCGCCTCTTTGAAAAGCACCTGATGCCGGAACCCGGCCAACAACTCTACTTCGAACTGGGCCGCTCGATGGTGGCTCCTTGCGGATCACTGGTTTCACGAGTCCTGTATGTCAAAGAGGGCATCCGGAAAAACTTCCTGATCCTCGACGCGGGGATGACCGAGTTGATACGCCCCGCGCTCTACCAAGCATACCATCACAT
>ERZ1032852.216-NODE-216-length-15702-cov-8.958331_pt1 | contig 15702 bp, 22 predicted proteins | sample MGYA00516689_ERZ1032852 | MGnify/ENA primary metagenome ERZ1032852 (study PRJEB33719, sample SAMN04262499) | wastewater metagenome | biome: rural village; feature: composting latrine chamber; material: composting feces with ash | place: El Salvador | collected...
GTCACAACGAGCGTGGACGGACTACCCCTAAACGGCGTCGACTACTACGAAATCTCGGTGGGTGGGCAGTCAAAGCGTGCGACTGGCACCACAGCAGGTTTCGACGCTTTGCAGCCGTCCCGTATTTACGAAGTCCAAGTCAGGGCGATTAGTAGCACCGGCATTCGTGGGCGCTGGTCAGCAGTGAAAGAAGTCCTGACTGCTTACCCGCTCCCAGAGCTAGACCCGCCCACGGCCCCGACTTTCCGGACAGAGTCTGGCGCTTTCCAAGCGATTTGGGATGGGAAACTCCAAGGTGACGGGGAACCCTACAAGCCACCCCTCCATTTCCGCAACATTCTGGTGGAGATGCGGAAAGAGGATACTCTCACTTGGACGCGGTATAGTCGCGATTCTGGTTTTGTGCAGACGGGGCTTCTTGCGGGCACGAAATATCATGTTCGGTTTGTTGCCGTGGACGTGTTGGATAATGAGAGCGCGCCTGGCCCCGAGGGGCAGGTCACCGTCGTTTCGTCTTATCAGGCGATGCAGGAGCATGCTAACCAGGTCGCGGAGGAAGCGCAGGCCGCGAAAACCAAAGCTGTGGAAGCGTTGGAGGCGGCTTTCGAGGCTGAGGGTGGTGTGCAAGGCGCACTCGAAGCAGTGTCTACTCTGGATTCGCGTGTGTCCCCACAAATCAGCGCGGCGCAAACCACGGCGGATCAGGCGGCTTCGGAGGCTTCGGCGGCGAAGCAGGATGCGTTGGATGCGTGGAACCGTGCCGGTGAGGGAATCAGTAACGCTGCTTTGGCGCAGTCGGCGGCTGATGACGCAATGCTGGCTGCTGGGACGGCGCAAGGTTCCGCGAACCTTGTCGCCTCTGATTTGCTGGCGTTGGCGGGGAAAACGGGGCGGACAATTCGCTCCACTACGTCCCCTACCGGGGATGACCGCAACCAAAATAATCTTTGGTTGAACACTGGGTCGGGGCAGTTGTATGAGTGGACCGGCAGCAAGTGGTCTTTGATTACTGATTCGAGGCTTACTGCGGCGGCGGCTAAGGCTGACCAAGCCCAGAATCTTGCTACGAACGCGCAGTCGCAGGCGGAGCTGGCTATCCAACTTGCTGAGGCTGCGGCGGGTAGTGAGGGGTCGAACCTTTACCCTGACCCAAGTTTTGAGAACGGTGGGGTTGGGTTGGCTGCGTCTTCCCGCTGGGAGATCGTTGAGTCTCCTTTGGCTAGGCACGGCACGCACGTCCTCCGCACGTTGGAGGGGTCCGGCTCCAACGTGGCATATGGGGGAACCACTGCTTATGTGGTTGCGTCCGAGGGTGAGTCCTTCTCCGCCGAATTTTGGGTGATGCGGACCAGCGCCACCCAAACGGGGAATGTGGGGGTTTGGGTTCGCACTATCGACGCAGACGGAACCGTATATAACAATTCTTACGGTACGCCGTTGGCTGACAAGCCGCTGAACCAGTGGTTTAAGGTTTCTGCGACGTTCCTGGTTCCCGCGGGCCGCGTAGGCATTTTGATGTATCCGTTTGGGAATGTTGTCGTGGCGGGTTTGCTGATTGACTCGGTGAAAGTGGTTGAGGTTACGGCGGCGCAGAACGCGATCCGGGCCGCTAACCTGGCGCTCACTGTGGCTGAGGCGGCGGAAACTGAGGCGTTGGCGGCGAGGTCGGAGGCCGCAAGTGCGCAGGCTTCGGCTGACGCGGCGCAAACGGCGGCGTCGTCGGCGCAGAGCACGGCTGACACGGCGAAAACGGATGCGGCTGCGGCTGCTGGTATCGCCGGCGGTAAAGCGGACGTTCTGATCCGGTCCACTACGCCGGGGGCGGCGTATCGTAAAACCACCACTTTGTGGATTGACACCACGGGCGGGAAGAATACGCCGAAGCGGTGGGTTTCAGGGTCTACGTGGGCGGCGGTCACGGACAAGACGGCGGTGGATGCGGCGAACGCGGCTGCGGCTGCTCAGACGACGGCGAATAACGCGGTGAGCGCGGCTGCGGCGGCGCAGTCTACTGCGAATCAGGCGGTCGCTGATGCTGCTCTCGCGCAGAGTACGGCTGACACGGCTAGTGCGAAGGCGACGACGGCTGATGGTCGGTACACGGTTGCGACGGCTAACCCGTCGGTGGCGGATTCTTCGGGGAAACCTACGGGTGCGGTGTGGGAGGTCCGCTCCGGTGGGGTGGCACTCAGACGATTCGTGAAAACGGGTGCTACCACTTGGACGCAAGTCCGCGTGGGCCAGGATTATATTGGTGAGAATGCTATCGGGTCGGCACAGATCGGTGATGCGGCGGTTGGGACTGCGCAGATAGCGGATGCCACGGTCACGAACGCAAAGATCGGTGATCTCTCCGTTGGGAAGTTGACTGCGACGCAGGGGGCGAAATTCCCTGTCGCCGTCATCGACTCGCTGGTGACAGACGATGCTTACCTTTCCAGTGTGTATTCGAACCGTGTCATCGTTGACTCCCAGGATTTCGCTCCTGGCCCCGGAGGTTACGAAGCGGCTTGGCAGCTAGCGAATGCGACTATCGCGGCTAACACGGTTGACCCCTCGGGGTTCGCGTTGAGCCTGGACGGGACGCTGGGGGTTGCTACGGCCCGCGGCCCGATGCTCCCGGTGAGCCCTGGCACGAAGATTCTGGTGGAAGCGAAGTTTTCGTATTATTCGGAGCCACCTGGATCTACGACTCTGACACGGTTCCGCTGGTATGACGCTTCGGGGAACTCGCTGGACCCAGCGTCTTCGATGGTCGCTGCACCAACGTCTGAAGGAACCGCTACTATTTCGGGGGCCGTGGAGGTTCCTGCGGACGCCCGGTTTGGGAGGATAAGTTTTGAGCAGAACTCGGCTGCTGCCGGTGGGCGGCGCGCGGTTCGTAACCTGAATGTTCGCCCACAACTCGGCGCAGTTCTGATTGAGGATGGGGCGGTGACGGCTCCGAAGATCACCGCAAGCGAAGAGTTGTCTGCGAAGGTCGCACAGTTCCTATCGGTGGAAACAGGGAAGATTACGTGGGATAACGCGGCGGGCAATAACGCTTTCATTGGGAACCTGGTCTCGGATCAGGCTTTCCTCGGCAGCATTTACACGAACCGGGTTATTGTTGATGGCGCTGATTTCGCGCCTGGCCCGGGCGGGTATGAGGACGCTTGGAGTCTAGGGAGTGCCGCCAGATTTGCCGCGAACAGCGACGACCCTTCCGGGGCGGCGATCAGGCTCACGCCACGCGGTGAGTCCGTCGCTAACCGCAGCGTTTATGGGCCTCAGCTCCCAGTTCGCCCTGGCGTCAAGATCGCGTTCGAATGCTACGTGGTGCGTAACAATGCGTCGCAAACCTCGAACTGGAGCACTGCGGTTTATTGGTGGAAGGCAGACGGGACAGCCTCAGATACAGCACGCACGTTTGTTACGACTGAGACGCAATCGGGTGCCGCTACGGGGTGGTCTCGTGGGGTCGTGGAAGCGCCAGGGGACGCGGCGTTCGCGAGTGTCAGGTTGTACGCGGCGACCGACGACGTAGGATTTTGGACCTTCCGTAACTTCACGGTCCGCACCCAGACGGGTGCGACCCTCATTCAGGATGGGGCGATCACGACACCCAAGATTTTTGCGGGCGCGGTAGACGCCAACAAAATCAAGGCTGGCGCGTTGGATGCTTTCCAAATCACGAGTCCCCTAATCCAGTCCGTGTCCACAGCCAACCGGGGCATCAAATGGAACGGCAGCAACTTCATCGGCTACGACAGTAGCGGGGCTGAAACTTTCCGGTTAGATGCGACCCGCGCCACCATTACGGGCGGCACCATCCAAACCACAGAAACCGCGAACCGGGGAATCAAGCTCACTAGCAACGGGCTCACAGCTTACGACGCGGACGGTAAAGAAACCGTGCGGATCAGCAACAACGGGACCGTGAACATCACAGGCATCTTCAAAGCCAGCGACAACACAACCAGCATCACCCTCTCCGGCGCAGCCTACGGGAGCCCAAGACCCGGCATCTGGTTAGACCCCGGCAACGTCCGCCCTGCCCGCATCTACACAATCGGGCCAGGCGGAGAAGGACTATGGAACAAGCAGGCAAGCGTTTTCATCGGGACCGAAACGGTTGCCGACAGTAGTGGGCGCGCCGACCTCGCTCTCTACCACGGTGGCGACTTCGACCTGCGTCAGAACTGGGGCACAAACAGCGGGATCGGTATCCGCAAAGTCGGGCGTATCCTCAACTTCGCGGGTGAGTGGGGGCAGCAAACCGGGGAGGACATGTTCCGGTTCTACGCCAGCGACTTCCACTCCATCAACAACTACGTCACCTTGACCGCCACCTATGTTCATCCTGCGCCGAGAGGCACCGTGTACGCAATGGCGACCGTGGTTTCCACAAACCATGCGAACGTGACGGCGGTCGTCGCAAACCAAACTTTGTCCAGCGTGCAGGTGCGCCTTCATAATCACGAATCGGGTAGCAGTAGCGCCCGTGCTTTGGTGTGGGCGATCAGACAATAGGAGGGAATCGTGGGTTGGGAGTTGTCGTCGGTGACGGACGAAAAACTGGTTTTGGTGAACCATGAGGAGCAGCACGCACACGAAATCCCGTGGGCGGCGATAGCATCCTGGGGTGAACTCCTAGGGATCAGTGACAACACTGAAGTCCTCGCCTACTTGCAGGCGGTCGCGGTTGGTGACGCCCCAGAACCGGATTGGGAAACCCTATACGCGGCTTTGCAGGCACCCCTAGCTGAACAGGCACGCAACGCCCTAAATGGGATGCCGCAACCCCTCACGATGGCGATTCTGGAAACCGCTGAGACGCGCACACAAACGCAGGCTAGGAACCTCATGGCACCAATGAGTGTGGAGCCGGTGGGCCCGATCGTGGAAGCGGTCCAAGCTCACGCTCACACTATTGAGGAAGCGCGCCGCGACTTCCTCACTCAACTAACCCCGGGAGCGTAGACATGGAGATTGAGGCGCAGGCCGTAATCACGAAACTGGCGGAGCAGGTCGCGGAACAAGCGATCACGATAGCCCAGTTGCGGGCGGTTGTTGACCAACTACAGGGACGGGTGGGTGACGTGGAGTGAACATCCAAACATTGTCAGACACTGAGCTAGCGGACCTGCTAGACCGGTGCCGCGACGAATACCAGCGCCGCCAAACCATCACTAGTGCTTTGAGGGACGCGCCAGAGCTTGCGGTCGCTTACCTTGAGTCCGTGGGACGCAGCATGGGTGAACCGTACCAGCCACCCACAAGCTATTTGGACGCCTACCCGAAGGACTGGGAGGTGCTCCACGACAACAAGCTGTGGGTGGCGCTGCGGGACGGCGCGACAGGTATCCCCGGTGAAAGCCCAGACTGGCAACAAGTCGCCACTGAGGGCGAGATTTTGCCGTGGGAGCAACGCTACGCAGGTAACGAATACCGAGCGGGCGACAAAGTGGTTCACAACGGCCACGTTTGGGAAGCCGAACGAGTCACCGCACATGAACCAGGTGTCCCCCACTCCGGCTGGGTTGATCTAGGCCCCACACAGGAAGGTGAACCGGCATGACATTCCCCGAAGTCACTATCATCCCCCCATACCTGGAAAACTATGGGCGCGTAACCTGGCGGGCCTACAGTTTCGACGCTGACAACCGCGAATACGCCGCCCCCCCACCCCGACCCGCTCACCGGCTACGTCACGTTCACGCCCCGAGTGAACACGACACGGTTCCCGAACCACGAGCAACCGTTCACGATGGTCGCCCGCCGTATCCGGGCACGACTCATAGATGGTGTGTTGCGCCGCCCCGACTGGGACTCAGGCGAAGATGACGCTTGGGAGCCTGGTGGGGTCATGCTCGTCGCGACCAACCTGCCCGAAGCGCTCCCCACCACTGTCCAGTGGGACGTGAGTTTTCAGCTCGACAACGTGGAGACGCAGCCGCAGGGCTTCACGTTTGATGTGCCAGAGTACCAAACCATCGACTTGACGACAGTCATCCCTTCCACCCCGCAGCCTGGTACGGTCACCGTTGTCTCGACGGAAACTTTAGAGCGGGCAGAGTTAGCGGCGGCACGCGCAGAGCAAGCCGAGGCTGGGGCGGTGGAAGCACGCGACGAGACAGTGGCGATCCTCGACTATGTGGCGGGTGGCTGGTGGCCCAAATACGACCCGGCGACCGGCGAGTACGACACGGACGAGGTGTCCCGGTTCGTGGGTGCGCGCCGCGACGGACTGGTTTACGGGGTTGAGGCTCCGAAGGGCGCTGCGACCGCTTGTACTAAGACTGGTGCGAACGCTGGTGTCGCGAATCCTGTGCCGAGTGTGATCGGCGCTCCAGGTAGTGACCCTTACTTGAACCGTGGCCCGTTCTTCACGATCGAAGCAAATGGCTACGTAGACAATGCTGGTTGGCCGCACATTACGGCCTTGGAGGGGGACGCGAACTTTAGTCGCACGGGCAGCCAGGATGTTTGGATTCTGACACCGGTTCTGTGGTGGCGCCAGGTTGAGGCCTCGTCCACGATGACGTTCGAGGTGTCGGATTCGTACCGGCCTGGTTTTGAACTTCAGCCGAAAGCCGTGCTGCCCGATGGTAGGCGGCGACCTTTCATGCTTTTCGCGAAGTACGCGCTGTCCCAGGTGGACGGGGTCGCCCGTTCAGTGTCTGGTCAACAGCCACTGACTTCTACGGTTTCGCACGACAGCTTGATTACGATCTGCAAGAACGCCACAACCGGCTACTCCGGGAAATCGTACGCCGATGACTGGTACGTCAAAATGATGTTCCTCCTCAAGTACGCGAACAAGTCCTCTCAGAGCGTTTTCGCTGGGGTGTCCAGCGTTTCCGGCGGGACGGTTGCGGATCTGCGGGCCACGGGAACTTGTGACGCGGTTCCGGGTAGGGATGGCGCTCCCACGAACCCGTTAGACCCCACGCAGCCTTTTGTGCTTCAAGGCATTGAGCTGATGCTCGGAATGTACGAGACCCTCGCGGACGTGATCTTCGCGAACACAGGGGACGGGTGGCGACCGCGCTTACTACTGGACTCCAAGTTCGCGGCGACCAGCGTTACCGCTGCCTATATTGACAGCGGCGTGGAAGTGCCGACAACTGATTCGTCGTGGCAGTACTCGCTCTATCCTCGCAGCGCGGGCGGGCTCCTCTTTGGTGACGGGCTTGGCGGAAACGCGACGGCTGGGACGGGCGACGGGACATACGTGAACCCAGCGTCCACCATTGCGGCTCGACAATGGCTGGGTCTTGGCAGCTTGTCCGTCATCGGGCGGGCTGGCCTGTTCTTCGTCTTCGGCAACTACGCGCTTGGCTACGGGTACTGGCCCTTCGGCTCGCGCCTAAGCGCTGTAGGCAGAGCCGCGTGATAGCAGCGTTTCGGGTAGAATAGAGGCAGCCCCGGAGACGCGCTAACGTCATCCAGGGCTTGACCCACAACCTGCTATCTCAGGAAGGGGCTAGTCATGAAGACTACCCAAAAATGCTCAATCCCTCAATGCGACAACCCAGTCAGGGCGCGCGGCTGGTGCGCAAAACACCACGCGAGGTGGGTCCGACACGGCAACCCAACCGCAACGGGTCGCACCGCTACCACCACATGCTCGGTGGAGGATTGCGACCGGCCCCACGTGGCACGCGGACTGTGCGACGCCCACTACCGAAGATTGCGCGCGCACGGCGACCCTTTGAGGGGCGGACCACTGCCCAAGTACGTGCCGACAGTTCATGCCCCCGCCAACTTTGACGAACGCGTGGAGCAGGCTAGAGGCGGTTGCCTGGTCTGGACCGGGCCATGCGACCGTGACGGGTACGGGAAACTAAAGGTAGAGGGCCGCAGCGTCCTTGCGCACCGCTACGCGTGGGAGCGCACCAACGGAGCAGTCCCAACCGGGCTCATGGTGGACCACGTTTGCCACAACCCGGCCTGCGTGAACCTGAACCATTTGCGGCTCGCCACTCACGCAGAAAATAGTGCAAACCGCGCTCAGACGACCGCCAAGAGCGGCGCGCGCAACGTACACAGGGCGGGCGCCAAATGGGAGGTCCGCATAACGGCGAACGGGAAACGCCACTACTTCGGCACATTCAAAACTGTAGAGGAAGCTGCCATTGTGGCGGAAAGAGAACGACAACGCCTGTTCGGAGTCTTTTCCGGCAACGGGTGAGAAAATGGAGGGTGTCTGATGATTCGAACTGAAGCTTTTACGTCGCTTGACCCGATAACGGTTGAGCAGGACGGGCGTGGCGGCACGCACGTTTGGATGCGGAAAAACATTCAGGAAGAGCAGCGGGAGTTCGAGGAAGTCGCGCAGACGGTTTACACCGCAGACGAAACCTACTTCTACAGCCCCCAGCCGCTCACTGTGGGGCAGGTGGACGCCGACTTTGGTCGCTTGTGGGCCGAGAAGAACTCTGCACAGCTCACCGACCGCGAACTAATCGAGGCTTACATCCTGGAATCATCCGCAGCGCTCGCGGAGCTGGCGGACCTGCTAGTGGAAGGACTGGAGTGATGGCAGCGATCTACTACCGGCTTGTCCTGACCGGCGCTCGCACCCTAGAAGAGGTGCCAGAGAAATGGCGCGACCAAGTACGGGCGCTCCTCGAAGAATGACTTTCAACTTCAAGCGGATCCCGACGTGGACGGACGACCAGCTCCTAGTGGTCTACAAAGCCGTTGCTGAAGAGGTCCGCCGCAGACAACAACAACGCAAGGCCCCGAAACCCGGGGCCTTTTCTATGCCCGAAAAACGATTGATTGGAGAAAACGATGGGCTTCTCAAGCCTCGCTAATATGTCGCGGCGTATCAACCCGTGCCCCAACGGAAGATGCCGCTACTCGAAGCGGAACGGGCCCGTAACGGGCATGGTGATTCACTACAACTACGGGGTCAACAGCCACGGTGAAGCGACGAATCCGGGCCGTGAAGTTAGTGCGAACTATTGGATCACCAACGACGGCCAAATCCTCCCAAATATTGATGAGAACTACCGGGCGTGGACTTCCGGCGCGAAGGGGTACCCGAACGGCGCAGTCGCCGACCACCACTCGATCACCGTCGAAATCTCGAACAGTCCCGGTTTCAAAACCAGCTCACCGATGGGGGCGATCAGCCCGCAAGCGCAAACCGCTCTCGAAAAACTGATGGCGGACGTTTTCCGGCGCTACAGGCTCGGCACACCGAAGCGGACTAAGAGCGCTACCGGGGTCGGGGTGCGTTTCCATAACGACTTTGTTTCCACGTCGTGTCCTGGGCCTTGGATCGCAAGCCGAATCAACACCATCATGGCGAACGCTGCGAAACTCATGGGAAAAACACCCGCGTCGCCTACGCAGTCGTTTACGCAGGGTCGGCTTGTCGTGGACGGCTTGTGGGGGCCAGCCACCACAAGAGCGTTGCAACAGATCAATCGGACGCCTGTGGACGGCGTGGTTTCCTCCCAACCTGCCGCTAACCGGCGGCTCCTTGGTGGTGTCACCGGCTGGGACTTCACCCACGGTAGAGCAACCGGGTCCTCCCTTGTCCGCGCACTCCAGAAAGCTTTCAAAGTCAGTGTGGACGGCTTCTTCGGCCCAGAGTCAATCCGTGGAATGCAGCGTTACTACGGGACCGTCGTGGACGGCGTAATCAGTCCTGGTGGGAGCCTCGTCGTCAAAACCATGCAGTCAGCCATCAACAAACAGTTAGGGAAAAAGTAATGGAACAGGTTAGACAGCTCATCCCCCCGGTCGCCCGTATCTGGATTTACGCGGTGTACGCCATCACAGGCCTCATCATCGGCGCGATCCAAGCCAGCGGAGCCGACTACACATGGATCGAACCAGCATTGAACGTCCTCGCATATTTGGCGGTCCCAATCGCGATCATCGCAGGCGTCAACGTCAACGCGCCAGACGGCGACTATGCGGCACGATACAAACTGGAGGGCTAATGCCAGTCACCGAGATCGCTCTCATCATCACCAGTCTCGGCGGTTTCGGTGGCTTCGCTGCGCTAATCACCAGCGTCCGTCAGCGCCACACAAACGCGAAACTTGAGGCCACACAGGCCACGATCAAACGGGAAGTAAAAAACAACCACTCCACCAACCTGCGTGACGATATCGACCAGATCAAGCATTCCGTGACCGACTTATCTCGGAGCACGCAGACTAGTTTTGCTGAGCTGCGTGGCGACATTCAAGACGAACGCCGCGAACGCCGCATGGACGAGGAAGCGAACCGCGCAGCCCATGAAGCTCTATGGAAAGCGATCCACAACCAGTAATCCCACCCGCGCTTTGGCCCTCACACCCCATCTCTCCGGGGTGTGAGGGCCACCTTTTTTGTGCCCGGAAAAGCGAGGACCGGCCCTGGACCCCCAACATGTGGGCGGCGGAACCGGTCTTGTTACAGCCAACCATACTATGTTGGGCGCGGTTTTCTATTCCCCCGCGAGCGCGATCCTGGCGAAGGTAAGCGCCTCTTCCAGGTCCGCCACGACCGCGAGCGCGGACTCCAGCTCAGCCTCCAGCGCTTCAACCTCACGGCTCCAGTCCACTACGACTCCTCCACGCCTTTGTGTGCACTTCTGTGTGCACCAACCTGTGTTTGTCGCTGAGTGCTTTTGGTGTTTGTCCTGGTGGGATTTGGTTTGGTTGGCTCCTGCGGTTGGATTCGAACCAACAACCGTCCGATTAACAGTCGGATGTTTCACCCTTTTTCGGTAGGCTGTTTACGACAGATTGCAACGGTAAACAGGGTTTGACCTCGCCAGATACCCTGCAAGGGTTGCGCCATGTCGGGACGTAGTTCAGACTGGACATGTGTGCACCTATGTGTGCACCTAGCAAAGACGGGAGCGGGAATGGCGAAGAAGCGGTCCCACGGCGACGGAGCCCTCTACACAATCCGTGGCGGGAAACTCTGGCGGGGCGTCATCGACGGCGGCACAGACGAAAACCAGAAACGCATCCAGTACTATGTGCACGCGCGAACCAAAACACTGTGCCGCGACAAACTCAAAGCACTCCAAGCCGAAATCGACATGCACGGCGCACCCATCAACAAAACCATCAAGGTCAGCGAGTGGGGAGAACGGTGGTTAGAAGACTCCGTGAAACCACATGTGGACCCCTCCACCTACAGGGGCTACCGTTCCGCCCTCACACAACGCATCCTCCCCGTCCTCGGACGCAAACGAGTTTCCGCCATCAAACCCTCAGATATTCACGCGGTCCTGGCACTTGGCAGGGAGCAGGGGCGCAGCGCCAGCGTTCTACGCACCACCTACGTCGCCATGAACCAACTCTTCGAGGCAGCCCGCGTCGAAGGTTTGTGCGCGAAAAACCCCGTGGTTGACGTCCGCAAACCACAACAGCGAACAGCGGCCAGGACCGCGTTCACAACCGAACAAGCCCTCGCCATCCTCAAAGCCGCGTCCGAACTCCCAAACTGGGAAGGTAGCCGCTGGTGGTTCAAACTCCTCGCCGGCCCCCGACAAACCGAGCTGTTGGGCGCAGAAATCAGTCAGTTCCTCCCCGACCTTGGCATCTACGATCTCGCGTGGAAGCTGGAAGAACTTTCCCGCGACCACGGCTGCGGACCCCAAGATGCGGAGGGGTCCTGGCCTTGCGGGTACAAGCGGGGCGCGAACTGCCCCAGCGCGGTGTGGGCAGTCCCAGACGGCTTCGAAAAACGACACCTCGAAGGACGCTGGCACCTCACCAGACCCAAATCCGGTAACGCACGCGCGATCCCCATCATCCCCCAACTATCCCTCGCCATCACCGAACACCTGAAAGCCACCGAGCATCAACCGAACCCGCACGGGCTGATCTGGCACAACCCCGACGGCAGCCTGATTGAACCACGCCAGGACGACCAAGAATGGCGGAACCTCCTACACCAGGCCGGGATCATCGGGGCCGACCAGCTCGGCACCAGAGGCACACAACTCACCGGGCACATCGCCCGCCACACGACCGTGACCGTGCTCGCGGAAATGGGGGCCGACTTCCAGTTGATCGGTGAGATCGTGGGCCACTCAACGGCGGAGGTGACGAAGATTTATCGGCACGCGAACCGGGCCGAGAAGATGAAGGCCGCCCAGTTGGTTGGTGAGGCGTGGGGAGCCGCACTCAAACCGAAACCTACTGGAACATTGTTACAGCTCGAAGACTAGGCGGCGATGGCAGTGTTGATCAGGGTTCCAAGCCACGCGCTCGCACCATACCGCGGACCCTTCTCCCGATGCTGAGAGATGAGTTCCCCAAGGCGTTCATCGAAGCGCTTATTAGCGATCAGGTCGCCCACGTCTGCGCCGGTAATCGTCTCGATTTCTTCCGTGAATGCGTACCAGCCGCCTTCATCATCCCAGTACCTATCCCCAGCTTCGTAGAGTTTCACTGCTTCACTGATTAGGTAGTCCTTGGCTTGTTTGCTGATTCCGAGTCGGTTATCTATTGAGTGAGCGCCAGTCGCGCCGACTGGTGGCAGCGCTGGTGCGGTGATCGGTAGATCACTGGCAATAGGAGAAGTGGGTGTAGTTGAAATGGTGGGTGTAGTTAGGGGCACGTTTTCTGCACCCCGCGGTGGTACGTTTTTTGCACACGGGTTTTCCCAGTGAAGAACGTAGTGGTTTGCGTAGTAGTTGCCTGTTCGTTTGTTCTTCCTCCCGCGCGTTACCGTCATTGCTTGGACCGATTCCAGTTCTTGGATGTAGTTGGTGATTGAGCGGACGCTGACGTTCAAGTCCTTGGCGAGTGTCTGCCTGCTTGGGAACGCGGCTTTGGTGTCGTTGTCGGCGTAACTCATGATGTCGGCATACAGAGTTTTGGCGCCGGGCGACAACGCGGGGTGTCGAATGAGCCACTTTGGGACTTGAGCGAAGCGAACGAGGCCCGCAACCTCGAATGTTGCAGTATGGTTAGGTTCCATCAGAGACTCCCTTACAGTCTTTGGTCAATCCCCCGGACGTTGGCGCGTCGCGGGGGATGTTTTGTGTTATCCGAACTCGGGGTGATTGTGGCCGTCGGCCATCCGCCGCCAAATCTCGTTGGCGATCACCCGGTCGTCCAGGCTGGCTAGGAGCACGTCGGCGCCATGTCGTCTCACGTCTGCTTCCGTAATGAGCCCGGCGACGATCAAGCCTTCGATTGCGTCAGCACCGTAGGCGCGCGCCACGGCGACGACGCTCTCAGGGCTCAACGCCCCAGCGTTGAGTTGCCGCGCCAGTGTGGGTTGGTTCAGGCCCGCCTTCTTCGCGGCAGCATTTACAGAATCACCCTTGGTGACTTCTTTGAACCACTGCACTGTATCCATGACTCGATCCTACCCCAGACCTAGCACTTTTGTATAGGTTAGTATCCATAACGGTTGACTTGCGGCGTTGAGCCACCTAAACTATACCTAGCGGTTGGAATCCTAACCGTTTCGTCTAGCTCAGGAGGTTTGCAGCGTGGCTCTCCCAAAGCCTAAAGCGCAGCTCACACAAGACTTCCTCACCCGCGTTGAAGCCACCGGCCTGACTGATGCCGCTGTCGCCGCCGCGATAGGAGTCTCCAAGCAGTTCTATTCCCAAGTAAAGCTCGGCAAGGAGAGCCCGACCATCAACTTCATGGTCGGCGCGGTCCGTGCCGGTCTTGCAGACACCTTCGCAGACGTGGCCGAACCCGTCGGCGTCGCAAAGGTGGCGGCGTGACCACGACATTGATCCGGGTTGAGCAGTGGCCCCAACTCATGACCACCAAAACCGTGGCCCTCTACTTGGACTGCTCCGAACGCACCGTGGACCGCCTCCAAGAAACCGGTCACCTAATCCCCGTCAAAGGGCCAGGCGGGAAACGGTACAGCCGCAAAGAAGTGGACGACTACATCAGCGGCCTCGCTGAGTGGGACCAGTAACCAATAACAAAATGTGCCCCGCAGGTCAGTGCGGGGCGATGACAGAAAGGCAAATCCAAATGTCAAAACAAGAGTCTACCAAACAGGACAAGAAAGCCCAGCGAGTGAAGAACGACGCCACCAAAACCAAGGACAGCGCACCCAAGATCCTACCCTTCGTGTTTGGGCAAGTGCAGCGAGAATCCATCGGTGAACTCACCCTGACGGCGCTCCTAGTTCCAGGACTCCTAGCGCGCATCCAGGCCGCCAAGGAGGCTCCGTCGAAGAAGGAGCGGAAGAAGGCGCTGAAGGAACTTGTGGAGCGCGGCGACCGCTTCCTGGACGGACACCCGGTTGGCGCCTGGCGGAACTACCTGCTGGGCTGCGCCCTCGAACTCCAGCCGCTCTACGACGCAGAAACGGAAGACCTGATCACGGAATACATGATCGAGTCCCTGGTGCATGGTGCCACCGACCTGATCAGCACCGTGCTAGAGGAGGCCGACAAGTGACCCCCGACGGCTTCTTTACCGCGTCAAACAACTGGAAAGTGTCCCTCGACCAGCGGGGAGCAACGTTATATGACGAGCTTGGGCGCGAAAGAGGTGGGCCGGGACCAACTCAACTACTCCCCCTCACCGAGTTCATTTTGCACCAGCACGGTTTGTGGCTGGCACCAAACGGCCTGGTGTGCATCCGCCAGCCGGAAGAAAATCTGGTCGGCGTGATCTTCAACGACGGGGATGTCGCCTACATGACTCGGGGCGTGCGGAAAGCGACCTGGGTAACCCACGCAGCTGAGTCCGCTGCTGACGCTTACTTTGGCGCTCACCCCGCGAAGCCGAAGCAGTGTGACGCGGTGCTGGAAGTTGAAGGGGTCCTACTCCGCTGCGACCAAGAAGGCGCCCACACGGTGCATGAAGCCAGCGGGAAAACGTCGCAAGGACAAGGTTTCGCAGTCACATGGGAGACTCCCCGATGACCCCCGCCGAATACAGCATGGACGTTGCTCCGGTTGGGGACGACCTCACCGGCACCCTCATCATCGCGATCATCATCATCATCACCCTGCTCGCTGGCATCCTCGCTACCCGCCGCGCAGAACGGAAACGGCAGGAACGGCTCCGCCAACTCCGCCAACGCGAGTGGGTGGACAGACAGACCGCATACGTCAGCAGGGTTCGCGGCCAGGCAGCCTACCGGGCACGCCACAGCAAGGAGGCTGGCAAGTGAGGGCTCACCATCAGATCACGCGAGACGTGGGCTACCTCCAAGCACTCACTGACCTGAACCGGCTCGGTGAAGACACTGCCCAACCCGCCCTCACGTCAGCCGCGATCAAGCTATACCGCCAACACCGCCAACCCAAGGAAGAGGACGAACAATGAAAACGCTTGAAGAGGTGGCGGCGCTCGCGGACGATTGGCGGCCCTGGAAACTCCAGTTACGTGACGAAATCAGGTCCGCGATCAAACTTGCGGCAATCGATCATCCGCGCGGGTGGGTCACGGCGAACACCATCCGGGGATTCATGAGCACGGACGACCCAGGTAATGACATGGGTGCAGCGATCAGCGCTGGGATTGCGCACGGAGCACTCGAACCATTGAGCCCGACTGAAGCAGGGTTCGCCGTCAGTGGCAACACAAAACATGGCAACGGGCGACGACTCATGCCCTGGTACAAAGTCAACTTTACGTCCCTGAAAGCGTGGCAGAAAAACGATCACGCACGCTACCGGAAAGCAGGTGCGTAATGGTTGATCTGAACTCGTGGGATCATCCCCGCTTGCGCGGGGAGCACGTTGTGGAGGTCACCAAGACGGAA
>ERZ1032852.219-NODE-219-length-15601-cov-10.131867_pt1 | contig 15601 bp, 10 predicted proteins | sample MGYA00516689_ERZ1032852 | MGnify/ENA primary metagenome ERZ1032852 (study PRJEB33719, sample SAMN04262499) | wastewater metagenome | biome: rural village; feature: composting latrine chamber; material: composting feces with ash | place: El Salvador | collected...
CGCGTAGAGGGCAGCCTGGGAAATCGGAACTCAATATCTCCGTGGACCAGAGCATGCAGCGGTTCCTAGTGAAAGCGGACCGCTTGCACTCGTGGGAGTTTGCAGAGCTCCGCAACCAAGCTTACATGAACGACAACCCTGGGGCAGACGATGCCGATATGCCGTTTACTCAATATATGATTGACCGGTACCGAAGCGGGGAAGACCCGGTGTTTTACCCGGACAGGGATGTTTTCCACGATTATTTCAGGGACTGGGCTCCCCAAACACGCGTAAACGTGAATTTTAACGGGGGAGGCGACCGATTTACCTATTTCTTAAATGCAGGGTATATTGGACAAGGAGGTAACTTTAAAACGGAACCGGAAAGCTTTCTCGGGTACGACCCCAGCTATAGCATGGATAGGTATAATTTCCGAGGAAACGTAGATTATAACATTGCCAGTAACCTGAAGGCATCACTTAATATTGCCACCTATCTTGAGAAGATGAATTCCCCACAAACGCAAGAGTTGTTTGCCCATAGAGGTTTATTTTTTCTGCAAAGAGCAGGCTTGGACAAAGTATGAACAGATTCAATCAGATATTTTTGATCATATTTTTGCTATTGCTCCAGAGTTTGGATTACAAATATTTCAAACTGTATCAGGAAGAAGTTTAACCCGCACTACACATCACAATTTGAACAAAACACTAATAAAAACCTAAAAACAATGAAAAAAACAGCTTGTTTATTTATCATCTTTGTTCTCTTATCTGCATGTAATAATGGCAATAAAGAGAGTGGAAACAACGAACATCAAACAGCTGATACAATTGCTATAGAAAAATCTGTTGATATTACTTACACAGAATGTCATTTGGCATATCTGATTGATGGAGAATTGTATTTTCACAACGTTGAAGAAAACCAAAGAGTGAAATTTACAGAAGAACCCCAAATCATTTTCAATTTCACTTTCGATCCTGAAAGGAAAACAATGTATTACAGCATAAAGCACGACAGCATTCTGTGGCTCAAGTCTGTCGACATTGATCAATCAGAAATTACACCGCAATGGCTAACCAGTTGGGGGCTAACCAAAAAGGATTGCACAACCGAAACTTATGGAGAAGTGAGTCCTCTCTTTTATTACAACGGGAATCTAATTATTCAACACAATTTTAATTGGGAATATTACAATTTTAGATCAATGGCTTTCTATTCCATTGCTAATAATAGTATTGCTCAAAAAGAATACGATTACGAACTAATACAAAAAGCCGCTGGAGAGCTACCCTCTGAGAAATCTGAACAATATTTTAATGAAGTTGATCAACAGCTTTACTATACACGTAATAATACAAATGTATCCTTAAGCGATCAGCTTGATTTTAAAGCCTTAAGGGGTAAAGAGAGTGAAGATTATTGGGTTGAAACAGCTTTTAATTCTTACACGCTTTCACCTGATGAAACAAAGATTCTTTATGGTGTAATGATTGAGATGGGCGATTTAGGACACGGACCGTATTGTATAGCCAACGCTGATGGAAGTAATCAGATGATACTAACAGAAACAGACATTGCAAGTAACAACATGACTATGTGGCTCAAAAACAACTCCGTAGTATTCACAGATTATAAAGACAATCTGTTTGTTGCAAACAATGATGAGAGCTCGATTCAAAAAATTGCAGAAAATGTAACCGAGTATAAAGCGAGATAAAACATATTTCCCTCCTTCTACTAATCAATAATCTCAAATAATATGAAACAACTAATTTTAGTATGCTCAATTCTCCTATTAGTATCACTTTCGGCTTGTGGAGGCAAAACAGAAAAACAGACAAAGTCAAACTCCGTAGAATACGAAACCTACCACAATCAACTGTACAACTATAGTGTTGAATACCCCACCATTCTTATTCCACAAGGCGAATCGGATAATGGAGATGGACAAAAATTCATATCCGAAAATAAAAAAACTCAACTATTGGTGTATCGTGACTATAAAAACAATTACTTAACAGGAGGCGAGTTATATACACTGGAGGAGGCTTTTCAGGAAGATTTAAAGATGAAAGATGGAGTTTTCAATAAAAAGATAGAAGACAATTACTATATCATTGCATATAAAACAGATGAAATAGTATATACCCACTATGCTCAACTTCACAAAGACAATTATTACAACATACTCTTTCAATACCCTCAAGATGAAAGCGACAACATGAAAGAGATTATAAAACATGTAACTAAATCGTTTGAAGTAGATGTTTATGGTGCAGAGAGCGGAAATGCCTTTGCTAAAGAATTAGAAGACACGTTTATTGCTTTTATTGAAGACTTCTTAAACGATTGCTATTGGGGCAAAAACTTCAACTCGCTACTCCATAACAATGACGAAACCCTAAATGCATACATTCACCCCGAAATGGATGTGAGACGCTACCACGCACCCGGAACAGTAGCAAAACTGGCTTCAAGAAGTGAAGGCTTTGGATTTGATGACTGTACAGACTTTGAAACTAAACCTGAAGCAAACGGTGAAGAGGTGTTTGAACTAGTTGCAACTGATGAAAGTCCCTGTATACTTGATACTGAAGAAAACAACAAGATATACTATCAATGGATGGAAGCAGTTCCAGAGCTGCTTGTAGAAATGGAAACCTTCGAAACAGAACAAGTGGATATAATCTATCCCAATGCAGAAATTGTGGCAGTGTATCTCCCCAATGCATATAACAATCCGGTGGGATATTATTTCATCTACACCCCAAATGGTTGGAAGCTTGCCTTTGTAGATGATACTCTATGTGGTGCGTAAATCATACTGCCCAAATGTGTCTCAGCACCTTATACTCCACACACCTCTTCTCTACAAGACATTTCACAACCAACCTGATTCGAAGTTACCCCCTCTTTTAAGTCGGGTTTATTAAAATTAAACAACCTTATCCATCTAATATTTGTTGAATAACTAATGCTTGCGTATATTCGTGCATTAAATACACTTATGGCAAATTGCTTCGAATTATTTTATATTAATCATTATATTTTCTCACAATGAAAAAACTCAATCACATCTTAAAAGTTAGTTTATCACTTATTGTGCTATTCGTTTTCACACAGCAAGCTAGCTCACAGGTATCTGCCTTGAAAGTTATACCAGAAGTACAACATTTTGACGGTAAAAGCGGCACCTACACCCTACCCTCTACAGTGAAAATACTAGTAAACACAACCAAAAACGACAGCCTAATGAATATTGCTGAGCAACTAAAAGAAGAGTTGCACACTATGTTCAAAATTGAAGCCTCTGTAGATACTACATCTGCCACCAAAGCTGTAGCAGCAAACGAAATTGTACTAACCTATAGCAACAATGCACTCACAAATAGCGAGGCATATACCCTTAATATGAATAGCAGCGAAGGTGTTACTATTCAAGGAGTTGCAAGAGATGGAGCATTTTGGGCAACTCGCACACTATTGCAGTTGGCAGAAAATCACAACAACCTTATTCCTTGTGGATTGGTAACAGATTTCCCAGACTATCCAACACGTGGATTTATGATTGATGTAGCAAGAAAATTCTTTACCATCGACTATTTAAGAGATTATGTGAAAATTCTCTCATACTATAAGATGAACGAACTTCATGTACACCTAAACGACAATGGTTTTCAAGAGCACTACAACAACGATTGGTCGAAAACTTATGCTGCATTTCGCTTAGAGAGCGATACCTACCCAGGTTTGGCAGCCAAAGATGGACACTACACAAAAGAGGAATTCCGCAACTTGCAACTACTTGGTATGCAATACGGTGTGAATGTAATACCTGAAATAGATATTCCTGCTCACTCATTGGCTTTTACACGCTATATGCCTGAGCTTGAAGCATCGGCACCTTATGCTAAAGACCATTTAGATATTCTTGATGATGAGAAACTACCTATTATCTATGATTTCTTCGACAAACTTTTTGATGAATACATAAAAGGCGACAATCCCACCTTCATCGGTCCCGATGTCCACGTTGGTACAGATGAGTTTATAAAAGAAAAAGATGGTAGAAATGTGGACAATCACCAAGCAAAACGTTTTCGTGAGTTTACCAATCACTACCTCCAGCATATTGCCAATTTAGGCAAAACTCCACGTTTGTGGGGTGGACTAGAGTGGTTGAAAGATGAGCCCCTTACACATGTACCTCCTGTTGGCAATGCTATTATGAATGCATGGAGCAGAGATTGGGTAAATCCTCACAAAATGCTAGAAGATGGCTTCGAAATTATCTCTACACCCGATGTTTGGTTGTATATTGTGCCTGCTGCCGGTTACTACAGAGATTTCCTCGATATTTCATGGATTTACAACAACTACCGACCCGAAATGGTAAATGGTTCGGTTACCCTGCCTAACTTCCAAGAAGGGCTCATTGGCTCTACCTTTGCTGTGTGGAACGATATTTGTGAAAACGGAATCTCTCAATTGGATGTTCACTATCGCACCATGCCAGCAGTAAAAGTAGTTGGTGCAAAAAACTGGAAAGTAGCTCCAACCAAAACATGGGAAGAGTATCAAGCAGTTGCCAACATATCGTCTGATGGTCCTGCACTCAATTTAAGCGGTGTATATACTGATGCTGAATTGAATGAGATAGCATCGAAAATAGCTGCAAATCCTATCAATTTTAATGGCAAACAAGAAATAGCATTGGGAGGAACAGAATTGGGTTACAAATACGATGCATCATTCGACCTGAAACCTGCAAGAGGCAACAAACGCAATGCTATTCTTTTCCAAAGCAGACACGGAGTGGTTACCCTCAACACTAATGGTACAGGAAAGCTCGGCTTCGCTCGTGATGGATATACCTACACGTTTAACTATGCACCTAAAAACAGAACTTGGCAAAACATCCGCATAGTAGGCGATCACAAAAGTGTTGTACTATACGTAGATGGTAAAGAGCACGAAACGCTTACTGCATATAAGAAAACAGAAGGCATACCTCGTGGATTTATGTACCAGCAGACACTTGTTTTTCCGTTAGAGAAGGTGGGTGATGCAAACAATGGCTTTAAGGGTGAAATCAAAAACTTAAAGCTTGGCTACATCAATCAAGACAAAGCTGAGTAGTAGCTCATAACCTTCTATTAATAAAGCAATAAGCTCCATCCTGCATGTTTCACGGTGGAACTTATTATATCAATATGGCATCCTTTGTTGCCTTCAGAATAGAGTGTTGGTCTGTTTGCTGTAAAATAAACTCATTGCTATCTTTTTCAATAAAAAGGTGTATGTTGTTGCTTTTGGCTAGAAGACTGTGTATGTTACACTTACAGGGATATATAAAAAAGAAAGACCCTCTAATTGATTGAGAGTCTTTCTGATTTTATTTTATGTATTTATAGACATCTATTTATTTTCTATAAATCTTAAATATTTAGCGTTAGATTTATTTTTAATATGAGCCTTTGGTTGTATTGAATTCAGACATTCTACACCATCTTTTTCAAGATACACTCTATATTGAACAGTTTCAAACTGATCATTATTAGTCAAGAATATTTTTGCTTTATCACCATTTTCAATAGTTTCAAAAGTTACATCTTTCCAATTATTAAAGTTTTCCACCTTTGTTATTTTCACATCTTTTGGAAGGTCCAATATTATTGCATGATAATCATCATCTTTTTCCCAATAAGCTTTTGTGTAAATAGTTCTGTATCTATTTGTAGCTTTTGTTACAACTAATCCATTTTTATATTCAACTCTAGCTTCTAAAGTATAATTTTCTGGAATTTCATTTACTATTTTTGGGTCAACATTAGAATCTTTATAAACAAGATTATTTAAGAAGTTTTCATCAACCCCTTCCCCATAGTTAATGTGCCAGCTATTTCCTATATAAGGAATACTTATACCAACTGAAGCAGCAGTAAATTCATCAGGACTTTTCAAATTTCTGGTAACAATATGTTTGCCATTTTCATCAGATAATTTTAAAGACAAATCAGTGATGTTGTCTTTTATTGGTAATCCATTAGTCGTGCCAAAATCAAAAGTCCAATAAGTTTGGCTTGCATAAAGATGCAATGTGCCTATCGCATAATTCCCAACAAGCTCATCAAAAGCTTCATAATTTGTATGATGAGAAGCTCCATCTTTATCTATGAACTCTTCTTGTGTAGCTTTAAAATAACCACCATCTTTATATTTTACTGAAGCTTCAACTTTAACTGCTTTCTCAGTAATATCATAGTCGAACGACTCTTTGTCCCATTTGCCAAAATATTCAGCTTTCCATGAGCTTGAAACATATTCTCCAAACAGATTAATTGTACCGCCTATTCCTGAAGATTCTCCTACTTTACTATATCCATCTTCATTTAGAGTAAGAGATCCTAACACTTCATTATTATCGTTTAAGAATTTTATTACAAAGCTTTCTGTATCTTCTACTTTAAACGGCTCACCTCCTCCTATATTTACGTGAGCGTAATAACCTAACATTGAATCTCCCGTAGATTTTTTATCTCCGTAAGATGTAACATTGTCTCTTATAGTAAAATAACTAATCTTTACTCTGTTTTCAACACCAGATGAATATGAAAATAATACAGTTTTTACATTATCCGTCCAGTCTTGATGAGTTAAGTCTATTTTATTACTTTCAAACTCATTCTCATCTAACAATTTCTCATAATCAGCTTGTGTTGCAAGAATGGCTTCAACAAACATGCTAACAGAGCTAGGTGTATAATTTTGTGCTATTACAATACCAGATGAAGACCAGTTTGTAACCTCATTATCATGTCCTATTATCTTATTGCCTTTTACTACATAGTTTGATAATGGGTTGTCTTTTTTTGGACTCATGAGTTGAATTGCATTGGATAATCCATTCTTATCACCTAATCCGTTAGTAAAAGTATTATTTGTTATTGTTATTTTTTCTGCATAAACGTATATGCCTCCACGATTAATTGAATACGCACCTTCTAGATCACCTCTGTTTTGAATTGCTAAATTATCAATAGTAACATCATCAGATTTTACCATAAATGTTCCATATACTTTAGCACCTTCTGATGCTCTAGTTTTTAGTCCTTGAATAGTTACAGGTCTATCTATATTGTAAATAGTATAACCATCTTCACTTCCTATAGTTCCATCAACAAAAATATCTGTAACTACAGGATTTTCTAACGCTGCCACTAAACTTTCTTTGTCTGAAACTGTTGGCATAGTAACATTCTCATCACCATCAAACTCATCATCAATAGAGATATCAAAGTCAGCATTTTCAGTTAATAGATTACCTACAATGTTTGTACGATAATTGGGTTGTACTGGAACTTCTGTAAGACCTGATTTAAATTCAACAGTTTTACCACCACCTTCAGCCTCTGTGCTGAATTTATATTCTAAGGTTACATTATCTTTATTATTATCAACCAAGATATAACTCATTGAGAGGTATCTGTATGAAACAGAATTAACGTTTAATACCTCTGTATCAGAAGGTATAGCATTAGAAGTATATACTACATCAACAGGATCTGATGTTACACCAGTTAGTAGATTAATTTTTGAAGCAGCTTTCTTAATAGATACTTCTGAATATTTTATTTCAAGACCTCTAGTTGATGCCTTATCATAATCAGCTGTACCAACATTCAACTGTGCAAAAGGACGCGTTAATTTTACACTTACTGTACTACCATCTACTGTAAACTTTTGAGAGTGAAAGAATGCATCAAGACTTTCGTCATTATTTTTTACTTTAGTATAATCAATAGTAACATTTTTCAAGTCTGTAGTAGTATAAGCAGTACAAGTTGGATCTTGTGCCCAAAAAGCAATTTGGTACTCTTGATCTTTTGCTAATGAAATAGATACAGTGTGTGGATAGCTTGCTGTTTCATTCTTTTCAGTTAAAAGATTATTCTCTAAATCATAAACTGCATAAAATAGTTGTGTAGCTTGTGTACCATCCCCAATAGCACGCGATTGCGGTCCACTATCAGGTACATCAACAGTGAAAGTAACTGTTGATGTGTCGCCACTTTCAATAGAAAGTGTTTCGTCTTGCGAACACGATGCTGCAAATAACATTGTCATTACTGCAAGCAATAAGTAATTTAGTTTTTTCATTTAAATATTATTTCAACTAATAATTTATTTAGTTGTTATTTCTAATTTGTTCCGTCTTATTCAGCTGGTACAAGTATATCTTTTTCGTTATAGTCGTCTTTAAACAGCTCATCGATAATAATGCTAAAATCGATATCGCTTGTCAGCAATCTACCAATGATATTGGTGCGATAGTTGCGCTGTACAGGCACGTTGGTGAGGCCTTGTGTGAGTGTTACCGAATCTGACCCATCTGAATTAGCAAACTCAAACTCTAAGCCACTTGTTAATAGCGATTTCTCCTCGTCAACCAACAGGTAGCTCATAGACAAGTAGTTGTATGGCACTTCTTCATCATTTATGGTAACTTCCAACACTTCACCATTCTCCTCTTTAGGTGTAGGAGCCATCGTGTATATTGCCACATCCTCTGTGCCTGATACTTTACCATCTATCAAATTGATGGTGTTTGCCACATTCTTTATTATAGCTTTTGATTGTGTAACAGTGAGACCAGCTGATGCAGCTTTTGCTAAATCCATATCAGATACTCCCACATTGATCTGTGCAAAAGGGCGATTTAATACCACATTAAGCGAAGCATCGCTTTTTACGGTAAATTGCTCTGTTTTGAAAAATGCATCTTGCCCATCGTCGTTGTTAGCAGCTGTGTAGTTTACCTTTACTGCTCTTAGATCGTCGGTATTGTAATAACCCGTTCCCTTCTTTTGTGCCCAAAAAGCAATTTTGTAGCTCTTTCCTTTCAATAGTGAAAGTGTAACAGTCTCTTCGGGATTGAAGTTGGCATCCTTTTCGAGATGAAATATAGAAGAAACTATTTCTCCATCATTGTCTAATTGGAAAACTTGGTAAACCAGGTGATCAATCTTCTCAGCCTCGCCATAAGCACGCGAAAGCGGTCCTTGATCGGGCAACTGAATGGATAGAGATATAGTAGCCTCGTCTCCCTTGTTTTCTGCTTTCATCCCTTCGTCTTGCGCACATGATGCAGCTAACAATAAAGTCATTAGCGCAATCAAAATGTAATTTATTTTTTTCATGTAGTTTGTTTTTTTGCTTTCGCAACTTACCCGATTACAAATCGGCACGAGCGATTGCACTGTTAATGTTATTGTTTCTGGTTACTGTTATAGCTATTTGTTGAGTCATTTATTATATATACACCTACACCTCTTGTTTGTCTAAATGTATATATATGCTTTTTATGGGTGCATAACTCTTGCAAAGTGGCTATTGAAGTAATTTGTTGTTCTTTCTGTTGTTTGCTATTTGTTTTGAAAAGTTTATAAATGGAAGCTCCCTAATGGATAAGGGGAGCTTCCGATTTATGTTTATAGGTAAGTAATAGTATTTATTACTCCATTTTTAATTTTTAATGTGTGTATCTACATCTGTAAATGTATTTCCACTATATGTAGTATTATCTCCAAATATTTCAAGACCTATTGGAGATTTTTTAATAGTGTTATTATTTATTTTTACAACACCATCAGAGTCAATCCCTATAGCAGCGTACTCCATTGTATCAAATTCATTGTTTTCTATAATACCAGATGCATTATTATTAAAATACACTCCGATGTTAATTCCTTTAAAAACGGAGTTCTTTATATTAATGATTGAACCGGAACCCGTTTCAGCAAGAATACCAAAATTCATTCCACCATCAAATGTTACACCATCAATTGTTACTTTTTTTCCTGCATTAACATATATACCTGGGTTATCTATTTGTGATGACACACCTGTATCTTTAATAAACTTTTACACCGTCAACAGTAACAGAGAGTTTATCTTTTCCCATTGAATTTTTATTAGCCCAAAGGGTAGTACCAGTATTGATACCCTTGTCATTGATTGCATAACCATTGACAACTGTATTGTTTACAACAAGTGTATAAGACGTATCATAGTCGTTGCCTATCTCGATAGCTGCTTTTTTAGGGTCTGTCAAACCTCCCTTATCATTAAATTCGCTATTTTCAATTGTCAAATTCGTATTTACTCCACCATAGAGAAGCATAGCCTTACCATCTGAATTGAATGTACATCGATCAAATGTAGCATTTGGAGCACCCCAAGTCCAAATATTGTAAAAATCACCAGACACATTAAAAGTACAGTTCTCAAACTTGCTGTCACCATAAAGTGTGTATGTGCCATTGATTACACAATTCTTGTAAGTACCCGTGCAACGTGCATAGCCAGTATATGTGTGTGAATCTGTATTAATAGTGATATTCTCAAAAGTAACAGTTGCTCCATCTAAAGAATAATCAACACCTTCATAGCTTCCATCATCCTGAGTAGCTATTTTTGTATCCTCAGGATTACCTGTACCAATGAAAGTCAAAGTTTTACCTTTAGCATCATCAGGGATAATGTAAGTACCTGGAGTCAGGTTAATAGTACTCACATCAGCAGAAATTGCATTTGTAATACCTTTGTTGCTTGAAGCAAAATAATTGCCATTAGCATCTTTGACAACTCCCTCTGCTATTACTGATGAAACATTACCATCTACATTTATGGTTTGATTCTCGGGGTTAGCAATTTTATGAGTATTTACACCGTTTCCGAGAGTATTGTTGCTAATGTTTACAGTATAGTTGCTGCCAGGATAAACATCTGAACCCAACTGAACAAAGTTCTTAGAATTATTCACAGTATTATTTGAGAATGTGGCTTCATTTCCATTTTCAGCAACATACTTCAAAGTATAATCCTTCTTGGTATTGAAAGTACAATTATTAACTTGCATATTAACATGGCCATAAATTTGCATAGCACGAGCACTTGCGTGGCCACCTTTTCCTTCAAAAGTACAATTATTGAATGACAAGGACGCAACACTTTTTTCAACTGTATACCAAGTCATCACACCGGTTTCCTTACCTGAAGTTCCATCAACAATAAATGCACAATCTTCGAAAGTAAGATTACCTCCCCAAGCACCAACACAAGGTGCAATATTTGGTGCTGTTCCGATGAACCAACCTGCAGGAGTGAGTGAATTGTCAAAAGTAATACCTTTCACTTTAACTGTTGAATTTTCGTTTGATTGGTGATCAAGAGCAGCGATAACAACATTAGGACCAGCAGCTTCAAGGGTAAAGTTCTTGCCACCCCCAACTTTAACAACTTCGTTGTATGTACCGGTTGCCACCTTGATCACATCACCATCTTTAACATTATTGACAGCATCTTGGATGGTTGCATAATATACCCCATTGATATTTACAGGCCGTGCTTTACCATTATTGTATTCACCATCATAAATCGGGTCGATTGTAATATTGAAATCGATATCGCTTGTCAATAATTTACCAACAATGTTTGTGCGGTAGTTGCGCTGTACAGGAACGCTTGTAAGACCTTGAGTTAAAGTAACAATTTCACCACTAACAGTATCTTTAAATTCATATGTCAAAGCATCTAAAGTACTTTTCTGTTCACCTACTAAGATGTAGCTCATAGATAGATATTTGTAATTTTCTCCAGCTGCTATTAATGTTGTAGGATCAGTAGGAATATCAGCTAAATTATATGTTACTGATACTTCATCTGTTGCCTCACCTGTTAATAAGTTGATTTTTGAAGCAGCATTCTTAATAACAACACTTGAGTGAGATACATTAAGACCTGCTTTCTTAGCATTTTCAAAATCATCTTCTGTAACACCCACATTGATCTGTGCGAAAGGACGATTTAATTTTGCCTCAATTGTGGCATCAGCAGATACAGTGAAAGTTTCTGTTCCAAAGAATGCGTCGCGTGACTCAGCATTGTTATCGCCTTCATAATTAACTTCAATAGCTTGTAAGTCAGTAGTTGTATAAAAATTTTTATCAGCTACTTGTGCCCAAAAAGCCATTTTATAAGTTTTACCTTTTAATAAAGATAGACTTATAGTTTCTTTTTTAGCTGTTGTTTGGAAAGCATTGGCTTTAACTGCTTGTTTCTCACCCTCTAATATACTCAAAGGAGCTCCGTCTTCATCAAAGATGCCATAAACCAACTCATTAACTGTTTCACCATCACCAATAGCACGCGATTGTGGACCACTGTCTGGCAATTCAAGATTGAACGAAACCATTGCCTCACTACTGTTCGTGTCTATCGAAAACGTTTCGTCTTGCGAACACGATACTGCTAACAACATGGTCATTAGCGCTACGAATAAATAATTTAATTTTTTCATCATACAAAATTTTAATTAATAATAAAAATATCACTTCTTGTTTTAATTTATTTCCTTTTAGTTTGTAAATGTTCCTACAATATTGGTGCGTTTGTTAGCCTGAAATGACACATCAGAAAAAGTATTCTTTGAAGCGCCTTCAAGAGTAAGTTCACAATCTAACAACTCTCCCTTGGGAGATGCAAAAAAATAGCCCATCACCAGGTAATTGTACTTTATGTCTTCTACCTCTAATTCTTTATCATTGTTTACCAAAAATTCAAATATCATCTCCTTTTTGTCATCCTTGCTTACGTCTCCATCAAAAGGATGAAAGATAGTGGACGCATTACTTATTGTAAACTTTGCTTTTGCATTGGATACTTCTTTTATAGTTGTCCCCACATTTACCTGTGCAAGCGGTCGGACCAAATCAACAGAATGAATTGTAGGCTTTGTACTTGTATCAATAGTAGCTGTGGCATAAAAAGCATCCATCTGCTCTACAGCTTTAAAATCATTTGCAACTAAAATATCACTGTTCATTTTAATGGACTTCATGTCTGATATATCGTACACATTGCATGCTGTATGTTGTGCCCAAAAAACGATTTTATAAGTTTGATTCTTTGCCATTTCTATACTGAAATCGAAACCAGATTTAAAAGTTGGAAAACTTTTTTTCATCAGCTCATTGCCTTCAGTGTCGTAAACTTGTACATAAAGTATATCCACATAATCAGCATTGCCATACGAACGCGTTTGCAATTCTTGTGGTAGAGTGGTAGTAAATTGCACTTCAATGCTTTCCTGCTCTTCAATCAAGTTATCATTGCTTTCGCATGAAGCTAAAAGTAGTAGAGCAACAACTATATAAAGTGTACGGTAAATGATTTGCATAGTTTTTCTCATAATTTGATTAAGGGAAAGTTAAATTAAAGTCTCCATCAAAATCAGGATTGATATTTACTCCCCCTTTATTGTCTTCCAAAAGGAATTTTCCTTCTATAATGGTATGTATGCCACGCTTAATGGGCACATCTATTGGTGCTGTCATGCCCAACTGCTCACCTGCTCTATTGAAAATGCCAATAACAACAGTGGTTACTGACTCTTGTCCGTTTACAAATACGTAATCGAACCCCATTGAGGCATCCGATTGACTAATTTGTGTGAGCTTTGATGAGAAATAGATTCCCGTGGCCGAGTCGACAGGCTTGTCGGTAATAAGGCTATATGCATTGGGCATAAAACCTACATAAAAGAAGACAACCCTATAATCGTCGAGATCGACAACAATATCCGAAGAAGATTCTATGTTATTTTTGGCTGCTATATTACGGGCTTCGTTAGTTACAAACTCCATAAGGTCGGTAGTGATAAACTCAAACTTGCCCATGGGGCGCAACATCTCAATTGTAGTAGCATCTGGATCTTTTTCAATAATATCTGCCACAAGCTCTATATTTTTGCTTCCACGAAAAGCGTCTCTATCATCTGTATTTGCTTGGTGATCGCCAAGAAGATATATCTCTCTAAAATTATCGGCATCGTACAGATAATTGTTGGTGGTGCCTTGCTTTACAAAGTCTGCCCACACTCTTATGGTGTATTCTCCTGGAGGTAGATCGTGTGTAAAAGTACAGTCGTAGTTGTTAGAGATACTTCTTGTAAAAACAAGTTCGTCTATATACTCTTGTGCTGTATTGCCATTATCGAGCAAGGGATATGCCCTTACTATATACCTCATCTCCAATTCATCTTCGTTTTTCCCAACACGCGTGCCATATTTATTATGATGAATAGGCATTTCCGTTTGAAATTTGAGATGAAATTGATAGGGCACTTTTTCAGGCAGCTCGGGCCATTCGTGTACATCGCAACTTTTGAGCAGAAACGACGACAGAATGATTAAAAGCAATGCTATTATATATATGTTTTTCTTTCTCATTATCTTTTTTTCTTTTTAAAGTCAAACATATAGGAGAACGACACAGCTACTTGGTCTAAGCCAAAATAGGTGTCTTTTACTGTTTCTACCATAAAACCATTACGTTGGTTGTGAAATTTATTATACTCCAAATCATATACTCCTGCACCTACCGAAAACTCCATCTTCCAGCGGTTGTTTTTACTTATTGGTAAGCGGTAGCCTACACTTAATCCTCCACCCAATGCAGGTGTTTTTTTATCTTTGTCTTGTATGCGATAGTCGCCATCCCATGCGTAGTTGTAGTAGGCTAATCCGAGGTGTGCTCCAAAAAAGAGTCCATCGTCTTCTTTCAACCAATACCTCACTTCGGGCTGCACTTTAAATGTTCTGAATTTTACGGTGTGTTTAAAATAGTCCCACCCTGAGTAATAGATTGGAAGGGTTACTGACCAATGGGGTGACAGATCAAGCTCTACTGCTGCGTTTGCCATCAACAGGCCCCACCCTACAGCGTTGGTTTTAAGGTATAATTGTTGTGTCCACTCTTTTAGTTCGGGTTGTGTATCAATAAATACTACTGGCTGCTCTTTCTCATCTTCTTTTATTATAGGAGCAGGTTCTGCTTCTGTTTCTTCTATCTCATCGATAATGGGAACAGATTTTTCCTCTATCTCCTCTACTGGGGGTAGTTCTTTTTTAACTGTTTCTACTACAACACTTGCACTGCGCATTCCACTAAAGAAGCGATGGAGCATTGTTTGCCATACTTTACCATTATCTAGTGATTTTAATTGTACTATTCTGCTATCTACACGTCTTTCACCAGGATATTCTGTCAATTGCGACTCCCCATTTAATATAGCAAGCACCTTATCTTTATGTGCTATATCAGAATTCTCTACTAAAGATATAAGGTAATCCCAATGTATATATTGATCGTTGCGTGTAATAGTGATATCGTTTGGCATATCTACATGCTTGCTGATATATTTCTCAAGAGAGGTGAGTCGATCGTGAGCCAACTTTCTATTGAGCTCGAAACTTCCCTCTGGTGATGCTGCACCATTAAATGAAATATGCTCTATTTCTATGGTGTTATTTTGCTTAATATCTTGTAGGAAAGAAATTATATCTGAAAGCCGCTCGGCATTATTACTATAGCCTTGTTCAATGGTTGATACTCCAACTCTAAAATCTACACTAATTTCGGTGCGATCTTGAGCAAATGTGTTATTTATGCAAAAGAACAATAATAGCAATAGAATACAATTCTTCTTTAACAACTTGTAAGATGTGACAACATTCATAAACTTGTGTTTATATTAGACTTTTCATTTTA
>ERZ1032852.220-NODE-220-length-15587-cov-8.303438_pt1 | contig 15587 bp, 12 predicted proteins | sample MGYA00516689_ERZ1032852 | MGnify/ENA primary metagenome ERZ1032852 (study PRJEB33719, sample SAMN04262499) | wastewater metagenome | biome: rural village; feature: composting latrine chamber; material: composting feces with ash | place: El Salvador | collected...
AGATGTTATATAACATATGGGGTTTCTTTTTTATATCGTTGTAACACCCTACATTTGCATCAGCACAGTACAGGACAGCATGCCATTCGTTATGAAACTCGAAATTAACAATAAAAACACCAAAGTGCAGCAACTCACGGATTTCATTCAAAAATCCATCGCTTCACGGGAACTGCAAGTAGGGGACAAGCTCCCGTCGATAAACGAATTGAGCAAGCAATTCCATTTTTCACGTGATACTGTCTTTAAAGCATTCACCGATTTGAAAAACAGGGGAATTATTGATTCTGTGCACGGCAAAAACTACCATGTGGCATCACGGAAGAAAAAAATATTACTGTTACTCGACGAGTATACCCCTTTCAAAGAGGTTTTGTACAATCGATTACTGGAGAGGCTCCCCACCTATTACAACATTGACCTGTGGTTTCATCAATATAACGAGCACCTTTTCAATCAGGTAATCAACAACTCCGCGGGGATGTATGACCGTTACCTCGTGATGAATTATCACAACGAGGAGCTTTCAGACACATTGAAGAAAATAGATAAAAAGAGGTTATTGCTACTGGATTTTGGCAAGTTCGACAAGGACGGGTATTCCTATGTCTGTCAAGACTTTGATAACGCACTCTACAATGCATTGGAAACGATTAAAGATCGATTAAAAAAATACCGAAAGCTCTTTTTCGTCTTCAATAAACAGCATAAGCACCCGCGAAGCAGTAGGGATTATTTTAGCAAGTTTTGCATCGACAACAACCTCCCATTCGAGATTATCGAGGAGATTAATGATACTACGGCCGTCTGGGAAAACGCGTTTTACCTGGTTATTAAACAGGAAGACCTTGTGAAGATTATCAAAAAAGGGCGGCTGAAGCAACTCAAATCGGGGAGAGATTACGGGTTACTAGCCTATAATGAGAACCCCTTCTATGAAGTGATAGAGAACGGAATAGCAAGCATAGGAGTTGATTGGGAAAAGATGGCAAACTTGGCCGCCGATTTTGTCACGGGTGAAGATCCGGTGCAAGAATTTCTATCAACCGAAATCATGTTACGAGATTCTCTTTAGTTTCATATGATTAAAATTATTGACTTTCAAATGTATCATATGGAACTCGCTTTAATCATGTTCTGGCGTTTAATGATTTGAATGCTCGTTTCATACGATTAATTTATTTCTTTCTTGTTGGTGTATGTAACTCGCTTTAATCATGTTCTCGCGTTAAATGATTTGTATGCTCGTTTCATACAGGAGGTTTTAAACGATTTTATAGGACAAAAATAAATAAAAAACAGATACACTGCAATTTAAAATTACACATTCTTTAAATATTTTTACTTGCCTTATTTTCAAGCAGGGCGTATATTTGACGCGCGAATGAAAATGGCTACAACTACCATGGATGGATTTTTCTTAAAAAACAATAAATACTGGTAAAATAAGCGTGAGCGTGCAGCTTTTTTACTGATTTTCCATCTATATAATGAACCGTGATGTAAAATGGATGATTCGCGACTGATAATAGCGTGTAAGAAACAGGACCGTGATGCTCAAAGAATATTGTACGAGCGATTTGCTCCTACGATGATGGCGGTATGTTTGCGTTATTGCAGGGAAGAAGAGTCCGCGCGCGACCTGTTGCACGACGGTTTTATTCGCGCGTTCACGCAGATTGGCTCGTACTCGGGCAAGGGTTCTTTTGAAGGCTGGCTAAGGAAAATTTTCGTGAATCTGGCGCTCGAAGATTACCGGAAGGAGAAACAGAAACTCAAGTTCATCGAGGAGTACGGACACCTGCACGTTCACGAACAGGAACTTCCGGAGGATGAATTGCTTGATATAGGAGATATCCCCAAGGAGGAGGTCTTCGAGATGATCAGGGACTTGCCACCGGGGTATAGAACGGTGTTCAACATGTTTATTTTTGAAGAGATGTCTCACAAGGAGATCGCCGGCGCGCTGGGGATTAACGAGGCAGCATCGCGTTCTCAATTTTACAGGGCAAAGATCCTCTTGCAGAAGAAAATTTCAGCCATCCTGAGTAAAAACCAACAAAGGCAAATACAATGAGTTCGGATAACGACATAAGAAAACAATTTCAAGATAAGCTCAACGGGATTAAAGCCGGTGTCCCCGTCGACGGGTGGGAGCGCTTGGAGGAGGCGTTGAACGCGGCTCCCGTGGTGCACTTGCCGCGCAGGCGATGGCGCTATGCCGTTGCTTCAGCCGCGGCCGTGCTTTTGCTGATTGTCGGCAGCTTGCTGCTGGTGCAGCAACCATGGGAACAGGCAACCCCGTTGTTGACGGATTCGACGCCACCTACACCGGTAACCACCCGGCCTTCTGTATCAGCCATAGAGCCCTCTCGTGGTGAAGATATCCTTTTATCGGAACGCCCCGGCGAGACCACGCGCCCCGGCAGAACGAGTGCTCGCTCCCACGTGCTTTTCGCGGCTGAAACCGGTACTCACGCCCCGGTCAATACCGTTCGCCCCGCCTCCGCTTCTGAACTCATTCCTGCCCGGTCGTTCCGCGAAAGAATTGAAGCGGCCATTTCCGAAATAGATGCCCACGCGGTGGACAAGATGATAGTCCCGACCAAGGAGGCACTCGCGGAAGAGACCCTTTTCGCGGCTGCAAGCCACGAAGGGATCGCGACAGAATATGCACGACAGCGCGAACGAGAGCCCATCTCACTTTCCTTGAGTGGACGAGGAGGCCTCACCTCTTACCAGCAAACAGTGAATACGCCCATGACCTTACGCGGAGCATCGGCCGCGGCAAACGTGCCGGACGAGAACGTGAAAAACCTCTTCGCGCCCCAGAAGGTAGCCGACAACGTGGCGGAAATGGAGCACGACCAACCGGTTTCTTTCGGGATTACCGTGTCAAAAGCTATCGTGGACAATCTTTATATCGAGACCGGTCTCGTCTACAGTTACCTCTACTCCAAGGCGAGGAACGCGAGCGCCAACTTTAAAGTGAACGAGACGCAACGCCTCCACTATATAGGAGTGCCGCTCAACGTGAACTACAACGTGCTATCCCTGAGTAAATTTAATATTTACGCGTCGGTGGGTGGAATGATTGAAAAAGATATCCACGGCGATTTTCGGAGGATAGGTGCCGGTGAGACAATGGATTTCAATAGCCAGTCAGAAGAAGTAGAGATCATCAATATTTCGCAACGCCGCCCTCAAGTGTCGATCAATGCCGGGGTGGGGGTGTCCTACCCGGTATATAACCGGATAAGGCTGTACGGTAAAATTGGAGGAGCTTACTACTTCGACGCGAAGAACAAGTATAAAACCATCTACTCCGACCGGAAGATCGTGATGGATCTGAATGTTGGTTTGAGGTATGAATTTTAGTATTAACAAAAAATAAAAAAGAAAGAATGAAAAAGTTGAGTTTATTTTTGAGCATTGTCGCGGCAGCTTTCCTGATGACCTCTTGTTTGGGTGAAAGCGAAACCTATTATTCGGGAGCGCCGTTATCTTATATCACGGTGACGGATGAGGGGACAAGGTATGCCCGGACAAGCGACGGGTTGCCTATGACTTCCTCGACAATCCAGCAGGAAATGCCCGGAAGCTTTGTCTTCATAGCCTACTCTTGGAAAGAGAGCCTGAACACCATCTCGGCAGAGGGTATCTATAACGTTACCGTTACCGATATCTCCGATCCCATTGAACAAACCACCCTTATTCCCGGTGAAGCACCCGTTCTGGAGACTGAACTCCCGCTATTGGCTTTCGGGAATCCGGGGTATGCAGGTGCCTATTTTGATTACCATTTGATTGCAGCATACGGGTATGAAGAGGGCGATGGGAATAAGAAAGAGTTGAGGTTTTATCACGATTTCGAGGAAGAGTCCGATAACAAAGTATTCATTGATATTCGCTTGGTAAACTCAACGACTGGTACGGTGAATAAAGATCAAGAAAATGTGCTTGTGGCGGTGAATTTCGAGCAACTTCATGATCACTACTCGGAAGGTATGTCCCCGGGTGCTCAAAAAACGATACCTCTATATTTTCGCTACTATCGCGAAAAAAGCGATGGCACCATTGAGCTCCATGAAACAACACAGCCGTACATGATGCCGATTGCCAAGGAGGAATAGAGTTTCCGTTCCTGAAATAATTTATCGAGGCTGTTTCGAAGACTTACTCTCCCGAAGAGAGGTAAAGGTTTTCGAAACAGCCTCGTTTGCCATGGCTTTTTCGTTATTATCAAGAAATATGTACCTTTGCAGTTCAAAAATCAAAAGGGAATGTGGAGAGATATTTTCGTTGTCATGGCACAATTGCTGGTCGCGCCACATGTAGCATGGAGGGAACTGAAGCGGGAACAGAAAACGTCTCACGAGTTTCTGTCCCGTTACTTGCACCCGCTGTTTGGCGTTATCGCGCTCGCTTCCTTTTTAGGAGGATTATGGTTTGCCCGCGACGGGAGTCTCGAAAGCGCGCTCAAGGGAGCCATCGTGAACGTGGTCGCGGTATACGGGGGATATTTCATTGCTTCCTATGTCTTGGCCGAGACCGCGAACCGGTTTGGTATCGAGAAGAGTACCTCCCGCTTACGGCAGTTCGTCGGTTACGCGTCGGTAGTACTCTATTTACTGTATATTGTTACCCCTTTCCTGCCCGGTTTCTTTATCCTTTGGGTGCTCGTGTTATACACGGTGCACGTGGTAAACACGGGAGCCCTTTTTTTCTTGCAGGTACCGGAAGAGAAACGGGTTAACTTCTCGCTTTTGGCATCGGCACTCATCGTGCTGGTACCGGTATCCATCCACTTGCTTTTCTCAACTTTGATGAACGGATGAAACAGACACCTATCAACATACGAAATAAACGTGCTTCGTTCGACTACGAACTGCTCGATACGTTCACGGCAGGGATCGTCCTTACCGGCACGGAGATAAAATCGATCCGGCAAGGGAAGGCCAGCCTCGTGGATACCTATTGCCTTTTCGAACGGGGCGAGTTATGGGTGCGTAACATGTATATCGCTGAATATTTTTATGGCACCTATAATAACCACTCCGCCCGACGCGACCGTAAGTTGCTTCTCAACAAGATAGAGCTGCGCAAGTTGACGCGGTTGACCAAAGAGACCGGTTTTACCATCATTCCCGTTCGCCTGTTTATTAACGAGAAGGGGTTGGCGAAACTGGTTATCGCTGTAGCCAAAGGAAAGAAAGAGTACGACAAGCGGCAGTCGATACGAGAGAAAGAGGACAAGCGAGCCATGGACCGGATGTTCAAGAAGTAGCAGGGTTGCATGGCTAAGGACTGCATCTAAGGCTTATCTGGGGCTATGGACAGGATACTCGAGAAGTAGCAGGGCTGGGGCGAGAGCGTTGCAGGTAGTGTTTGATTGTTTTGGGTTAACATTTTAATTGGTTTTACTTTATGGGGTTTCGTGACGATATATTAACCCCGGCTTTTCGAAAGTCGGGTCCGACCACGTTATGGCTGCTGAAAATTATCTTGCCCATATCTCTGTTGGTGCGATTTTTGGATTACTTTGGTGTCATCGCGCTCATGGCCGATTACTTGGACCCCTTGTTCAATTACATGGGGCTACCCGGTAGTACTGCCATCGTGTTCCTGACCAGCATCTTTTTGCCTTTGTATGCCCCACTCGCCATTATCACGTCGATGTCTATCACCCTGCGGGAACTGACTATCCTCGCCCTCATGTGCCAGATTGCCCACAACCTCCCGGTGGAGAGTGCCGTGCAGGCACGAACCGGAACCACTTTCTGGAACATGACCCTCCTGCGAATCACGGCCAGTATAGCCACGGGGTTCGTGTTAAACCTGATCCTTCCCCAAGAGATGGGGATGCCCCTTTTTGCCCAGACCGGGATAGAGGTGATGAGCTCCATACCCGACGTGTTGCTCGCGTGGCTAAAAAGCTCGTTGGGCATCTCGCTGCTGATTACCGTGATCGTGTTTTCATTGAACCTGTTATATCGCGCTCTCGAAGCGTATAACATCATCCCCCGACTGAGCAAGGGAGTGGAGCCCCTCCTTAAACTGTTTGGCTTGCCGCCAAGTACCAGTTTCCTGTGGCTGATCGGCTGTATCGTGGGGTTGGCATACGGCGGGGCGTTAATGATGGACCAGATGAAAGAGGGAAAAGTGACCCACACCGAGGCCGACCTCTTGAATCATCACTTGGCGGTATCACACTCGGTGGTAGAAGATAACCTGTTGTTCGTGGCATTAGGGGTCTCTATCTGGTGGATTCTTGCCACCCGGCTGATGCTCGCGTGGCTGGTCGTCTGGATGCGGCGGGGAATCATCAAGGCACGGCGAGGATATGTGTTCTTAAAGTCAGAAAATCAGGAATAATCCATTAAAATGACTATTTTTGACTTTTCAAAGTAGATAAAAGTAAGAGAAGAGATGAAAATTGAGACGATTTTACCCGACCGCATCCTGATCTTGGATGGGGCCATGGGGACTATGATACAGCGCTACCAACTGACCGAAGAGGATTTCAGGGGCGAGCGCTTCAAGGATTCAGCGGTGTTACTCAAGGGCAATAACGACCTCCTTTCGATTACCCGGCCCGACGTGATCGGGGAGATTCACCGGGCATACCTTGCCGCCGGTGCCGATATTATCGAAACCAATACCTTTAACGCGACCACTATTTCGCAAGAGGATTACCGGTTAGCCCACTTGGCCGCCGAGATCAACCGGGCCGCGGCACGGGTAGCCCGGGCGGCGGCCGACGAGTTCACCAAGCAGACACCCGACAAACCACGCTTCGTGGCCGGGGCAATCGGCCCGACCAACAAAACGGCGTCGATGAGCCCGAGGGTAGAAGAACCCATGTTCCGGGCTGCCACGTTCGACGACTTCAAGGCGGCTTACAAGGAGCAGATCATCGCCCTCACCGAGGGTGGGGTAGACCTGCTGCTGATCGAAACCATCTTCGACACGCTGAACGCGAAAGCAGCTGTCTTCGCGGCAAAGGAGGCAGCTAAAGAGACCGGCATCACGCTCCCTCTAATCCTGTCGGTAACCCTCTCCGACCGGGCCGGAAGAACTTTGTCGGGACAAACAATTGGGGCCTTCGTGGCCTCGGTAAGCCATGTCAACCCGCTCGCGATTGGCTTGAACTGCTCGTTGGGGGCGGCCGACCTGAAACCGTACGTGAAAGAACTGGGCAAGATCGCGCCTAATTACATCAGTGTATATCCCAACGCGGGACTGCCTAACCAGCTGGGAGAATACGACGAGACGCCCGAGAAGATGGCCGGGCAGATGAGCGAGTTCATCGAGGAGGAGCTGGTCAATATCGTGGGCGGTTGCTGCGGCACCACGCCCGAGCATATCGCCGAGTATACCCGGATGGTAGAAAACGCGGTGCCACACCGTAAACCGGCTGCACCGGAATACATGCAGCTCTCCGGGTTGGAGAGGCTGGTGGTGTCGCCCCAGATCAACTTCCTGAATATTGGCGAGCGATGCAACGTGGCCGGCTCACGCCGGTTCTTGCGGCTTATCCAACAAAAGAAATACGACGAGGCGCTGGACATCGCCCGGAAACAGGTAGAAGACGGCGCGCAGGTGCTCGACATCAACATGGACGACGGGTTGCTCGACGGTGCGGAGGAGATGACTAACTTCCTGAATATGCTGGCGTCCGACCCCGACGTGTCGCGCGTACCTATCATGATCGACTCCTCCAAGTGGGAAGTGCTGGAGGCGGGACTGAAATGCGTCCAGGGCAAGTCAATTGTTAACTCCATCTCGCTGAAAAACGGGGAGGAGGAGTTCTTGCAACAGGCGATGCTCGCGAAGGATTACGGTGCGGCCGTGGTGGTGATGGCATTCGACGAAACAGGACAGGCCGACACCTACGAGCGGCGAGTAGAGATTTGCGGGAGGGCTTACAAGCTACTTACCGAGAACGGGTTCGATCCCAAGGATATCATTTTCGATCCCAACGTGCTGGCCATTGCCACCGGGATCGAGGAGCACCAGAATTACGCGGTGGACTTTATCAACGCCACGCGGTGGATAAAAGAGAACCTGCCCCATGCCAAAGTGAGCGGCGGGATAAGTAACCTCTCGTTTTCTTTCCGTGGCAACGACGCCGTCCGGGATATGATGCACTCCTCGTTTCTCTACCACGCCATCGGGGCGGGACTGGATATGGGGATCGTGAACCCGGCACAGTCGGTTATCTACGAGGATATCCCCGAAGACGTGAAAGAACTGATCGAGGACGCGGTGCTTAACCGGCGCGACGACGCGACGGAGCGGCTGATGGCGTATGCCGAGAAGGTAAAAGGGGAGAAGCAAGCCGATGGTGGTGAAGAAAAAATGGCGGAGTGGCGCACCCTTTCCCTCGAAGAGCGGTTGAGCCACGCGCTGGTAAAAGGAATTAGTGACTACATGGACGAGGATATCGCCGAAGCATTGAGGGTATACCCCCGCGCGGTGGATATCATCGATAAGCCGCTGATGGACGGGATGAACCGGGTAGGTGACCTCTTCGGTTCCGGGAAGATGTTCCTCCCGCAAGTGGTGAAAGCGGCCCGCACCATGAAGAAGGCGGTAGCCATCCTGCAACCGGTGCTGGAGGCGGAAAAAGCATCGGGCGACGAGGCAAAGAACGCGGGAAAGATACTACTCGCCACCGTGAAGGGCGACGTGCACGATATCGGGAAGAATATCGTGGGCATCGTGCTGGCGTGCAACAACTACGAGATCATCGACCTCGGGGTGATGGTGCCTCCCGAGAAAATTCTTGAAGTAGCCATCCAAGAGAAACCCGATATTATCGGCCTGAGCGGCCTGATCACTCCCTCGTTGGAAGAGATGGGAGTGGTGGCAACCGAAATGGAGAAGGCGGGCTTCAAGGTGCCGCTGCTGATTGGTGGGGCTACCACCTCGAAGCTGCATACCGCCCTCAAGATTGAACCCAAATACAGCCAGGGGGTGGTACACGTCAAGGACGCGTCGCAAAGCCCGTCCGCGGTAGCCAACCTCATCAGCCTTGAAAATAAGGAAGGCTACCTCCATAAAGTGAGGGAAGAGTACCAGCAACTGCGAGACAGCCGTTTAGAGAAGAAAACTGAACTGGTCTCTTTGGCCGAAGCGCGGGCCAACGCGTTCACGCCCGACTGGAGCCGGTACGAAGCGTCTGTTCCCGCGACGCTCGGGCGAGTAAAGCTGGACAAGATAACGATCGAGGAGATCACGCCCTATATCGACTGGAAGTTCTTCTTCCCGGCATGGAACCTGACCGGGAGATTCCACGCCCTCTTCAAGGAAGAGCAGGACGAAGCGGCACGAGAGGCATGGCTGGCGTCGTTCAAGGAAGAGGATGTGGATAAAGCACGCGAGGCCGCGAAACTGTATGACGACGCGCGGGCGCTGTTGCAAGAGCTGGCGGAGGAGAAGGTGGAATTCGTGAAAGCGGTGTTCGGGCTCTACGAGGCCTACAGTGAGGACGATACGATCTTCGTGGACGGGGTGCCCTTCCCCTTCTTGCGGCAGCAGAAAAAAGTGTCCAAGAACGAGTACCTGTGCCTGAGCGACTTTATCGCGCCCAAGGAATCGGGGAAAAAAGATTATATCGGTGCGTTTGCCGTCACCGCGGGCGATGGAGCTGACGACCTGCTCCACCGTTACGACGAAGAGGACGCGTACAAGGGGTTGCTGCTCAAGTCGCTGCTCGACCGCCTTGCCGAGGCGGCTACCGAATGGCTGCACGCGAAAGTGCGCCGGGAATACTGGGCGTACGCCGCCGACGAGGATATTACTCCCGACCAGATGTTCGCCGTGAGGTTTCAAGGAATCCGGCCTGCCGTGGGGTATCCCTCCATTCCGGATCAAACGACCAACTTCGAGTTGCATGATATGCTGCGGACAAAAGAAATCGGTATCACCCTCACCGAGAACGGGGTGATGTACCCCAACGCCTCGGTAAGCGGCCTCTTTTTCGCCAGCGCGGAATCCAAGTACTTCGGAATCGGGGAAATATCGGAAGAGCAGGTAGTCGATTACGCCCGCCGGAAGAAGGTGCAACCGGAGGAGATCCGGAAGTTCCTACTGGCAAATTTGGGATAGTTCTGCCGATAATTTCGGGTTTTCCGGATTTTGTACGTATAAGATAAAGTCTGCCTGATTCAACCGAAAAAGGTCGTATCTTTGCAGTGTTAAAATACTTATTCATGCGAAGTTTTGGAAGTGATAACCACTCCGGGGTGCATCCTCGGGTCATGGAGGCCTTGTTGGTTGCCAATAACGATCACGCCATCGCCTACGGGGGCGACAGGTGGACAGCAGAAGCTGAAGGGCTCATCCGTTCGCTGCTTGAAGATAGCGAGATCGAACCGGTTTTCCTGTTCAACGGGACGGGAGCCAACGTGGTGGCCTTGCGGGCATGCACCTTGCCTTTTCATTCCATCCTGTGCGCGGCGACCGCGCACATCGCGGTGGACGAATGCGGCGCCCCGGTAAAACTGACAGGCGCGGTATTGAAAGAGATTGCTACCCCGGACGGTAAACTCACCCCCGACTTGGTCCGGCCCCATCTCCATGGATTCGGCGTGGAGCATCACTCCCAACCGAAAGTAATCGCCATTTCGCAGACCACCGAGTTGGGAACGGTGTATACCCCCGAAGAGGTAAAAAACCTGGCCGACCTGGCTCATCAACACGATATGTACCTGTTCATGGATGGTACACGCGTCGCGAACGCGTGCGCTTACTTGGGTGTTTCGCTCAAGGGGATCACGGCCGACAGCGGGGTGGACATCTTCACGCTGGGTGGTACCAAAAATGGGTTGATGTTTGGAGAAGCCCTTGTCCCCCTTCGTCCGGAGCTGGCGAAAAACATCCGCTACTACCGGAAACAAAGCACACAACTCTACTCCAAGATGCGGTATATCGCCGCCCAGTTTATTCCTTACCTCAACGAGGGACTTTGGATAGAGAACGCGCGAAAATCCAACGATGCCGCGCGGCAATTGTTTGATGAAATGAGCCGGGTCAAGGAGGTGCAGTTCACCCAGCCCGTGCAGTCGAACGCGCTTTTTTTTATCCTACCGCGGGAAGTGGCGGCTAAATTGCGAGAACGCTATTTTTTTTACGATTGGAACGAAAGTACCGGTGAGGTGCGTATCGTCTGTTCATGGGATACCTCGATGGAAGATATCGAGCGTTTTACCAGCTACCTGAAAGCTTTGGTATCCGATTCTTGATCTTGGGTTCTCGTCGTGTTCTCACGAAGCACGCCAGTAGCCAATAACCAGTACCCGAGTGCCTCGTCAGGTCTCAAATTTTAATTTTTAATTCTCTAATTATTCATTATATAGTGTTATGTTTGATTTTTTAGACGTGTATCCATGGCTGTTGCCTATCATTATTTTCTTTGGCCGTATCGTTGATGTCGCATTAGGAACGTTACGCATTATCTTCGTGTCGAAAGGCGAAAAAAACAAAGCTCCCCTTATCGGTTTCGTGGAAGTGTTTATCTGGGTAGTGGTTATCTCGCAGATCCTGGTCCGGGCCAATGACATGGTGTCCTATTTATCTTACGCGGCCGGTTACGCCGCCGGGAACTATATCGGCCTGTCAATTGAAGACAGGATTGCTTACGGGATCGTACTTTGCCGTATCTATACCCAAAAGAACGGGAAAGAACTGGTACAGATTCTCAATAAGATGGACGTGGGTGCCACGATGACGCATGGTACGGGGTCGACCAACGAGGTAGACATCATTGAAACGGTTGTTGGCCGGAAAGAGTTTAAAAAGCTCGTGAGCACGTTGAACGATTTCGACAGCAATATCTTTTACGTGGTGGAAGATGTACGCTCCAAGCAAAACGGGATTTTTCCCAAGCGTAGGAACATGCTTTCCCGCTGGCGGATAGGGAAGTGACACAGCCACCCGTGTTAACGCGGTGCACTACTCTTCCCTCTTTGCCTCCTGCCAGAAGGTTTCCATCTCGTCGAGCGTCATGTCGCGCAAAGAGCGGCCTGCCTCCTTCGCCTTTTTCTCCATGTAGGTGAAACGGCGAATGAATGTACGATTGGTACGCTCCAACGCGTTGTCGGGATTCACGCCATAGAGCCGGGCCGCGTTGATAATGGCAAACAGGAGGTCGCCAAACTCGGCTTCTGTCCGGTCGCTGTCCATTGTCTCGATCTCTTGCTCCAGCTCGCCGATCTCTTCCTTCACCTTGTCCCATACCTGTTCCCGGTGATCCCAGTCGAACCCGTAATTGCGGGCCTTGTCTTGCACCCGGTAAGCCTTTACTAGCGAGGGGAGAGCGGAGGGAACTCCTTCCAGCACCGTTTTATTGCCCCCCTTTTCCTTGAGTTTTATCTGCTCCCACGACTTTTCAACCATGCCGGCCGAGTCGGCCGTGGTATCGCCGAACACGTGGGGGTGGCGGAAGATAAGTTTATCGCTGATCGCGTTGCAAACATCGGCCGCGTCAAATGCTTGCTTCTCTTCCCCGATCTTGGAGTAAAAGATCACGTGCAACAACAGGTCACCCAGCTCCTTTTTGATCTCGTCGTTATTGTCCGCGAGGATAGCCTCGGACAGTTCGTAGGTCTCTTCGATAGTGTTGGCCCGGAGGCTCTCGTTGGTCTGCTCACGATCCCACGGGCATTTCTCGCGCAGCTCGTCCATGATATCGAGCAACCGGCCAAATGCCTCCAGTTTTTGTTCCCTTGTATTCATTCGTTCCTGAATTCGCGTGTAGCTGTCTCGCGTATAGTTCTCACCCGGTGTTTGATCAACCGGTACGCCTCGGGTGGATACGCGCGCTGTTAATTAAAGTTTTTTAGTCCCGTTTGCAGGAACTCCACGTAATTATCCACGCTCTCGTCGTACGCGTGCGACGGAGAAAGCGGTTTCCCCTGGTGGTCAAGTACCACGTAGTAGGGCTGTGATTGCGTGCCGAACTTGTGTCGTTGCAGGTAGCTCCACTTGTCGCCGATGGTCCGCAGGCGCGAGGTGCGGCCATTTTCATCGACCTCTATCGTCTCGGGAAGGCGTGTCCGCTCGTCCACCATCAGCACGATAAATACAAACTCCTCTTCGATGAGGCCTCGCACCTTCTCGTCGGCCAGTACCGTCGCGTCCATCTTGTGGCAGTTCACGCAGCCATGCCCGCCAAACTCCAATAGCACCGGTTTCCCTGCGCGTGCCGCGTAGGCCATTCCCGTTTCGTAATCGTCAAATACTTGGTTCATCGGGTCGTGCGCCAGCTTGAAATCCTGCGTGGACAAGGGAGGCACGATGGAACTGATGGGCTTCAGCGGGGCTCCCCACAGGCCGGGAACCATGTAGATGGTAAAGGCAAACGAGAGCATCGCCAGGAAAACCCGTGTAAGAGAGACGTGCGGCAGGTCGCTGTCTCCCTTGAGCTTGATTTTTCCCAAGAGGTAGAAACCCAGCATGGCGAAGATAACAATCCAGAGGGAGAGGAAGATATCCCGGTTAAGGATACCCCAGCCGCTGGAGAGGTCGGCCACCGATAAGAACTTGAGGGCAACGGCCAACACGATAAAACCAAGTACCACTTTCACCGAGTTGAGCCAGCTGCCCGACTTGGGGAGTGTCTTCAACCAGGAGGGGAAGATGGCAAAGAGGGTGAACGGGATAGCCAGCGCGAACGCGAACCCGAACATGCCGATGGCCGGGGCAAGGAGATTTCCATGCGTGGCCGCGTCCACCAGTAACCACCCGATGATGGGCCCGGTGCACGAGAAAGAGACCAAGGCCAGGGTGAATGCCATGAAGAAAAGGCTGATAAAGCCGGTGGTGCTGTCTACCTTGCTATCCATCTTGTTAGTCCACGAGGCGGGAAGGACCATCTCGAACGCTCCCATGAAAGAGAAGGCGAAAATGATGAGTAACGCGAAGAATATGAGATTAAACACCGGGCTGGTCGCTATGTTATTGAGCGCGCTCGCTCCGAAGATCGCGGTGATGATCAGCCCCAGCGTCACGTAAATCACGATGATGGAGAGGCCATAGATCATGGCATCTTTGATGGCTTTCTCGCGGCTCTTTTTGTTACGGTTCAGGAAGAAGCTGACCGTGATGGGGATCATGGGCCAAACGCAAGGGGTAATGAGCGCGGCGAATCCCCATAGAAAGCCTTTTAGCAAGATGCTCCACAGGGAACCGGCAGCGGGGTCATCCGTGCCGAGGGCGTTGAGCTCTTCAATCACGGGCGACCAGAGTGCTTCCGTGTCTATGTTTTCCGTTGAAACGGTGGACGCGAAACCTGCTTCTTCCTGTCCCGCGGCTTGTTCTTGGGTTGCGGTGGAAGCCCCTTCCCCGGATGAAGGGGTGGTGGCGAGGCTCTCTCCTGTCGGTGAGGCAGCCGATGCGGCTACCGCGAGTGACGCGGGGAGCTGGGTGGCGGTAAACGAGAAGTCCACCGGAAGGGGAGGGGTGCAGGTCTGGTCGTTACACGCTTGCGCGCGCACGTTCCCTTCTACCGAGAAATTCTGCTTATCGGTCACCCGCAGCTTCTGGGAAAAGGTGACGGATCCGGTAAAAGTCCCGATCTCCATCTCGAAGATCTCGTCGTACTTCACGGTGGCTTTTTTGTCAGTCGACCCGAATTCACCGACGAGCTCCGCGCCGGTTATGTTGTCGAACTCGATCATGGTGGGGGTGGGCCCCCCGTCCGGGATATGGGTGTCGTACATGTACCACCCTTGTTGGATGGTTGCTTTAGCCACGATGTTTACTTCCCCGTTTCCGGCATCCTCTAATGAAAAGCTCCACGAGAGTGGGCTTTGCGCGATCGAGGGAAAGGCCGACAGGAGCAATAGAGCTATTACCGGGAATATATTTATTCGTCTCATACACGTGATTTTAATTTGAAATTGAGCGAGGTACCTCTAATCTTAATGCTATCTTAATTGCAAAGATAGTAAAATAGTAAGTAACTGCTCGAGACGATAAAATTTTTCGATGGAAAGAAGTGAATTTCGATATGAATAAGAGAGGGGCGCCAAAATATGGCTGCCCCTCCTTGCTGGTACTTTATAGTGCACCCGCGTGTTATTTAATTCCCGCTTTCTCGTACGAGATGCCCAGCGCGTCGGCCACGCCTCTTCCGTAGTTGGGATCAGCTTTGTAGCAGTTATTGATGTGGCGTATCTTGATGATGTCTTCGCTGCCTCCCATGTTCCTCGCGGTGTTTTCGAAGAGGCGCTGTTGTGCGTCGGCGGTCATCAACCGGAACAGTTTACCGGGCTGCTCGTAGTAGTTGTCGTCGTCGGCACGGAAATCCCACCGCTTGATATCGCCGTCTGCTTTCTGTACCGGCTCGTCGTGCTCGGGTTGCTCCTGCCACACGTTATAGCTATTAGGCTCGTAGTGCAGCGTGGCGCCATGGTTCCCGTCCACCCGCATCTGTCCGTCTCGGTGGTAGGAATTGTAGCCTCCCTTGACCCCTTTGGGTTGGTTCACCGGGATCTGGTGGTGGTTCACTCCCAACCGGTATCGCTGCGCGTCGCCGTAAGAGAACAGGCGCCCCTGCAGCATCTTGTCGGGTGAGAAGC
>ERZ1032852.221-NODE-221-length-15463-cov-15.727349_pt1 | contig 15463 bp, 9 predicted proteins | sample MGYA00516689_ERZ1032852 | MGnify/ENA primary metagenome ERZ1032852 (study PRJEB33719, sample SAMN04262499) | wastewater metagenome | biome: rural village; feature: composting latrine chamber; material: composting feces with ash | place: El Salvador | collected...
CCCCGTCTTGCTTCTAGCGCCTGATCGCAGACGCGCGGACCTTTTGGACCGGGAGCTCTCGCAGAGGATCTCGGGGCGCAAGCAGACCCTGGGGCCGCTTGGAGGCTTTGAGACTCACCGTTTGGTGCGTTCCACCCTCTCTTACGCGCACCTGATAGTTCGGCTTTGGAACTTGGAGCGCGCTAACCCTTCCCCCGATGCTCCGTTTGTTTCCGGGGCTGGGGAAGACGTTTGGGTTGCTGACTACCTGGGACAAAATGCTGAGCGGTGGAAAGACCTTTTTGAGCCGGCGGTGCTAGATAGTCCGGCCTTTCGGATGCAGGTCCGCAACGTTTTGGCGCGCAGCGGTGAAGCTGGACTCACTCCAGAGGATCTGGAGTGGCTTGGGCGGGACCTAAGAAAGGACCTGTGGGTTGTCGCCGCAGACGTCTACCGCGAGTTCGCTGGACCTGGGGACTTACCGTTCAGAGACCGCACGCACCGCATGGATGCTGCCCGTCTTCCCCGCATCGCAGCCGACTTACTCAGCAACTGGGAGTCGCTCGGACCCTCCGTCGGGGTGTCTTCGCTTCGTCCTGTTCCTGCGCTACTGCTGGTTGACGACGCGCAGGACCTACCGATGTCAGCGGGACTCCTGGTCGCCACGGCAGGTAGAGCTGCGGATCAGGTCGTTGTGGCCTCCTCACCGACATCGGCAAGTGCAGTCTTCCGTGGGGGCAACCCTCAGCAGGGTCTGTCAATCGCGTCGCAGTTGGACCTAGAGAAGGTCAGCCTTGACCAGGATTTGCGCAGTAAGCCGGAGCTTAGGGCGGTTTCCAAGGTGGTTCGCGGGTGGGTTGCTCCGGCAGACCCGGGACCCGCTAAGCAGACTCAGAGGGGTCCCGCAGTCACAAGTTCGCTGGCGGCAACCGAAACGTCCCGGACAAACATGATTGCCGCTTACCTGCGCCGAAAACACCTTTTGGAGTCTGTCCCGTGGGACCGGATGGCCGTAATCACGCGAACCGCGTCTGAGATTGAACCGCTCAGGCGACAACTAGCCCGCCTAGAGGTCCCACTGCAGGCTGCAGACAGGCCCATAACTCTGGCAGAAGTGCCGACCTGTGCGGCCCTGCTGCAGCTCCTTTCGCTTCGAACCTCGCCGGAAGGTTACGAAGTGGAGCCCGGGCAAGAAGAGCTGCAGTCAGCTGCGCTTGACCTGGTGGCGTCGCCCCTGGTTCGTGCGGACTCTCTTGAAATGTTCCGACTCACCAGAGACCTAGCGTCCATCCTTAACCGACCACTCACCGTTCTGGAGCTGCTTGAGCTCCCGGACTCTGACCTGGACCGGGCGCTGACATCAAGTGCTCGCCGGAAGGACGCGGTTCACCGAGTGAAGGTCGCAGCCTCTTTGTGGGCGGAAAAGGACAGGGCTGCAGGGCTCCTTCCCGAAGAAGGTCTTTGGGTCTTGTGGGAGCTCGCGGACATTCAAGACACGCTTGTCCGACAAGCGTTCAACCAAGACGGAGACGTCCCGGCATCCGTGAGTCTGGCCAGCCAAGACGCGCTTGACGCGGTCATCGCACTTTTCCGCCGAGCCGATCTTTGGACCCAGAAACTGGGGGACGCGCCTGGAGCCCAGGTCACGGCGGCAGCGTTCGCGGCCGACCTTCTTCACCAACAGGTCGCGTCAGATTCCCTGGCTCGCACCGGAACCACCGAGCCGGGGGTTCAGGTGCTTACAGCTTCCAGTGCAGCAGGGCAGTCCTGGCAGGTCGTCTGCGTCTCAGGTCCCCAGCTCGGGACCTGGCCGGCGCCGGGACGGGACAGTCTAGGGGCCACCCGGTCCTTGCAGCAGGTGTGCGATGTCGCGGCGGAAGCAGGCTGGGAAGGGGAAACGCCGATTGCTCCGTTCCTCCCGCGCGACTTGGGTGCCCTTGGGTCTTACAAGGCGCAGCAGGACGAAAGTCGGGAGGACGAAGCAAGGCTCTTCAACCTGGCAGTCACCAGAGCGGGGGAGTCCCTCCACTTTGCAGCGGTTGCCAGCGCCGACGCATCGCCTAGTGTCTTCCTACATGCGCTCTCAGACGCAGGGGTTGTGGCTCCGCTGGAAGATAGCGACGGCCAGCCCTTGTTCTCTCCGCCGGCTGGACCCATTACTCTTCCTGAACTGGCAGCCAGCGCACGTGCGGAAGCATCAAGAGCAGCTGGCGACCAGGAAGCTGCGCGGGACGCTGTAACGCTCCTTGCTCTGCTGGCGTCGGAAGGTGTGGCGGAGGCCGACCCTCGTCTTTGGGGGGTGACAGGCTCGGTTTCAACTAACAGTCCGGTGGTTGAAGCTGGCCCGCTTCGACTCAGTCCATCCAGGATTCAGCAGGCGAAAGACTGCCCGCTCCAGTGGTTCCTCTCTTCCACGGGCTTCTCCGATCAGGACGTGGGGGAGCGTCCGGACCTAGCGGCGGGGAGCTTCATTGGGACGCTTGTCCATGAGATCGCCGAAGAGAACCCTCACGGCACAAAAGCCCAGCTTCTTGATGCACTCCAGGTTAAGTGGGACCAGTGGGGCTTCGAACGCGAAACGTTCTGGGGCAGGAAACTCTGGGACGACCTGGAAGACATGATGGATTCCCTTGCGCTTCACTTTGCTCAGGTGCCAGGAGAAGTAACTACCGAGTTCGCCTTCACCCTGCCCGTGGGACCCGCAGTGATCAGCGGCCGCGCCGACAGGCTAGAGACCCTGGATGACGGGTCAGTTCGTGTCGTGGACATCAAAACTGGTGCCCGTTCCACACTGAAGCTACTCCCGCAGAACCCACAGCTTCTGGCATACCAACTTGCAGTTCGAAGCGAGGGCAAGCGGACCGGGGGCGCCGGGCTTCTAGAGCTGCGCCGACCCAAGACAAACCAGCTCGGGAAACAGGACGCCCTCGGCGACGCAGCCGCAGAACAAACGACTGAGGAGTTCACGCAGCTAGCTGAGGGTCTTTCTGGGAGCACCTACCCGGCGGTGGAGGGAGGGGCGTGCTACTACTGCGAGTTCAAGTCCGTTTGCCCCGCTCAGGGACAGTCAGCTAGGGGGACCGAATGACGACCGAACAGAAAGACCCTGGGGCACTGCGCGCGCTGGCCGGGCTAGTTGACTCCCTGGGACTGCGAACTCCCACCGCTGAGCAAGCCGCGATCGCGACTGCGCCGCCCACAGTGGAAGTAGACGGGACGGGGCGGCCGCAGCCGCTCTTGGTTGTCGCCGGTGCCGGGTCGGGGAAAACAGAAACCCTTTCGCTCCGGGCCACCTTCATGGCAGCTCACTACGGGATTCCCCCCGAAAACATTTTGGGTCTCACCTTCACCCGAAAAGCTGCGGGTGAGCTTGAGCAGCGCCTGCGGGCCCGCCTTGCGACGTGGCAAGAGCTTGCCCGGCCGGAACAACGCCACTCTCTGCTAGCCGCCTCTCCGGAGTCCAGCACCTACAATGGCTTCGCGCTCAGCATCGTCCAAGAGTTCGGTGCTTACGTCGGTATTGACCCCCAGGTTTCACACATGGGGACGGCAGCTGCGTGGCAGCTTATGAGCGAAATCATCGGCGGATGGCAAGGGGAGCTCCCTCCCGAGTCCGCGGAGTCGACTCTGGTTGGGAAGACGCTTAGTCTTCGGGATGCGATCGCGAACCAGGCCATGAGTCTTGATGAGACGGAGCGTGGCCTTCACAGACTGCTTGAGCGTTTTGAGGAAGCAAAAGCAGAAGCGGGGGACAAGGCGCCCTACATCAAGTTCCATCGGGCCGGTGAAGCAAGGGTCCGCGAACGACTCTTGCTGCTGCCTGTCATCGAAGTGTTTGAGCAAGCAAAGCGCGCCCAGGGAGCCATGGATTTCTCCGACCAGGTGTCCGCTGCCATCAAAGTAGTGGAGGGTAACGAAGAAGCGCGGCGCGTCCTGCGGGAACGCCACCAAGTCGTGTTTCTTGACGAGTTTCAAGACACTTCAGTGGCGCAGATGCGCCTGCTGTCTTCTTTGTTCGCCGACCACCCGGTGACTGCCGTGGGGGATCCCAACCAAGCCATTTACGGATGGCGGGGAGCGTCCGCAGCGTCGCTTGATGACTTCCACGCCAGGTTCAATAAGAACCCGGACGTCCCCGATCTCACGCTTAGCCTGTCCACTGCGTGGCGGAATGACCGGTTGATCCTTGACGTTGCGAACAAAGTGGCAGAGCCCCTAAAAACGACTCCCGGATGGGCCCACGACCACGTGCCGGCTGGCGTACCGGCGCGGGGCGAGCAAGTGAGTCTTTCTGCGCTGAAACCGCGGAAGGGTGCGCCGCGCGGAAAAGTTGTGGCTCGCTACCGGCGCTTCGCCGCCGAAGACATCGCGGAGGCAACCCAGTTCGTCCTTGCAGTTAGGCGGGAAGCGGCTTCCTCAGGGGAGGCGGTCCCAACTTGCGCCGTCCTCTCCCGAAGACGAGCGAATCTTCTGCCCGCGGTTGCGGCGCTTCGGGAAGCGGGCGTCCCAGCGCAACTCGCAGCAGGGGAGGCCTTGCTGCAGCAGCCTGCCGTCAATGACCTACGAGCTGCGTTAGAAATCACCGCGGACGTCGGTCGCAGTTCTAGCCTTTCCAGACTCTTAGCCAACCTCGATTTAGGGGCCCTAGACCTTCGCGTCCTTGCGGATCTTGCTCGCTCTCTCAGCCGCGGTGCTTCAGGAAGCTCGGGGCGGCAACAATCCTTGATGTTGGACGCAGTGGCTCACGTGGGCCGCGGGGAGCCCGTGGAAGGCCTTAGCGAAGCGGGTCGACTGCGGGTCGCTTCGCTTGCAAAAAAGTTGGGGGCGCTGCGCGCTGCTGGCGACCAGTCCCTAGTCGACCAGGTTGAAGGCGCCCGGCAGATTTTAGGGCTTGACGCGGAGGCCCTAGCCGACCCGTCGTCAGCCGGAGTCCCAGATGCCTTAGACCAGTTCGTGGCACTTGCCGCAGATTTTGCGGAAACTGCGCCGCGCGCCAGTCTCCAAAGTTTTCTGTCGTGGCTGGAAGTAGCAGACAAACAGGAGGGCGGCATTCAGGTCCCTAACGTCGCGATAGACCCGGGTGCCGTTCAAGTCATGACTATCCACGCGGCTAAAGGATTGGAGTGGGATGCGGTCGCTGTGATTGGGATGGCGCAGGGCTCTTTCCCTAGCGCCGATGGCGGCGCCTTGAATGCTCCGGACGCTCCGCTTGAACCGGTCGCAAGAGAGCAGCCAGACCCAAGCTACGGCTGGTGGACAGACCTTGGGGAGCTCCCCTACCCGGTCCGCCGCGACCGGGAGCACCTGCCTTTGCCGAACGTTTGGGACATGTCCCAAACGGGAACTGCTTTGGCGAACGCCTTTAGGGAAGACGTTGGTAGTTACAAGGAACGCGAAGAGCGCAGGCTCGCCTACGTCGCACTCACGCGTGCAAGGTCGTCCATGCTGCTGTCGGGGGCCTGGAACAGTAGTCCGAAGCAGATTCGTCTCCCTTCCCCGTTCCTCACTGAGGCCGCAGGCGTTCCGTTCGTTGATACTCAGCTCTCAAAGTCTCCGACGGCTGCGGAAATAGAGGCCGCAGCACTCGACGCCGAGCCACCGTTTTTCCCGCGGGACCCCGGACCTGCACGGCGGGCAAGCGAGCAAGTTGCTGCGCAGGTGATGGAAACCATGACGGACTTGCAGCATTCTCCGAAACCTGCGCGCAGCGGGTCTCGCTCCCAGGCCCTTGCAGGACTCCAAGACAGGGCGGTAGCCGAAGCTGCTGCGCTCCTGCTTGAAGAAAAGGACCGGATTGAAGATCAACCTAAACTGGCAGACCTCAGCCCGGACCAGGTGTTGCAGCTTGTGGGGGCAAGGCGTGGTCTCTCCGTGACCGACATTGCAGCCTTCAACGCAGACCCGAAGGCGAAGGCTTCTGAGCTGCTGCGTCCGGTCCCCCAAAAACCTGGCGGCTCTGCCGCGCTCGGCACCGCTTTTCACAACTGGGTTGAGCAGTATTTGCGTCGCGTGTCTTTCAGCAGCAACGAGCCCGAAGACTTTGAGGCCCAGCGTGAACTTGGGCAGGCACTCACCAGCTCCGAGCGTGCCGACCTGGAACAGATGCAGGCTCAGTTCATGAGCGCTGACCCAACCGAGGGTTTTCAGGTGGTTGGCCTGGAGGTCCCGTTCGGAGTCGTGTCTGCAGGCTTTCCTGTTCGCGGACGGATAGACGCAGTCCTGAAAGATAAGGAAGGCAACTACCGCCTGATTGATTGGAAGACTCGGAGCACAATCCCTAAGACACTCAGGGCCGACACTGCGACCTACTACCAAACCCAGCTACAGCACTACCTAGAGGCGTGGCTTCCTAAGGCCACCGATGAAGGTGTCCGGGTTAGCGCTGAGCTTCAATTCGTGTCGCCCAGCGGTCTCCTGCGCGTCGCTGCGGAAGACTTACAGAGCCTGGTCGCTTCGACTAATCCTGAAACTCGCTAAGCTCCTCGGCCACCACGGTCACTCCCGTCCCCGGCTGCTGGAGCAGGTGAGGGTTGACGCGCAGTAGCGGCTCCTCTTCCGCCGTGAAGTTGATCTGCAGTACTTCTTCCTCAGCTGGCACCAGGAGGTCTCCATCAAGCTCAAGAGCCATCTGCCGCAGTGACGTCTTGCCAGCCTCCTTCAAAGCACTACTTTCAGCCTTCACAGCGTGGTCGTACCACCGCAGCGTGTCTAGTTCCGCAATCAGCTGAGCCCGGGTCATGAGGTGCAGATCAGGGTCTTTGCGTCCCCGCCAGTACGCTGTCTCAAACTCTCCTAAGAAGGCGTCACTCGCGTGGTACAGCAGCCACAAGATGTCGTACGCGGGATCGTCGACCCTAGCACTTTGAAACCCCCTGACTCCAACGACTGCGCAGCCCTTCGCGACCTGGAGGTCTTCTGCTACAAGAGTGCCGTGGACCGGGACCGGTTCGTAGAACCACAAAGTGTCGTCCCGTAGCGCACCCAGCCAGCGCGCTGCCAGATCCGCTGGGATCGCCAACCGGTGTTCCTCAACCAAGCTCAAGTACTCAGCCCGTCGCTGCTCCGGGCGGATCAGGGCTCCGGTTGCTTCGAAGTAGCTATCCACAGGCAGCTGGTGCAAGCCGGCTAGCGCAGAAGCAAGCGACGCTGCAAAGAGGGGATCCTGAACCAGAGTCTCCGGGTGTCCCACCACCCCGCCTAAGTGCGGGAAGATCAGCGCAAGCCCACCCTTCGGCCTGGCTGCAACCGCGACTGGCGCCGGAGTTCTGAACGGCAGCGAAGCTGTCTTAGATTGCTCACCCAGCAGAGCCAACGTCCTGAACAAGTGGTCTAACGCACCCTTTTCAAGACCGGGGATTGCGGAGACCTGCCAGTCGTTCCCGTCACCATCAACTAAAGTGACGCAGCTTCCGCCCCGCCACGACACGTAATCTTTGGTTCCCAGCACGCGTAGTCCTGGTACAGCGGCACTTGCTAGCGCTGCTAGCTCCAGTTCGGCGCTGGTCGGAATGCGGTCTTGACTGCTCACGTTTCCAACGTATCGCGCAGCTTCACGCTCCAGGCATGGCGCGCCGACGCTTTCGCGTCTCCGGTACGCTGGCAGCGTGAGTCACGATTTCCCCCTCAGTATCGCCGAGCTGCGAAGCACGCTTTCGAACGTTGAGTCCGTGTCGGATCCTAAGCGGCTACGAGCTCAGATTGCCGACCTCTCGGAGAAGGCGGGAGCGCCAGACCTCTGGGACGACCCGGATGCGGCCCAGCAGGTGACCTCCAAACTCTCCCACCTGCAGTCTGAGCTGGCGCGCATCGAAGAGACTGCGGCGCGGATAGATGACCTAGAAACGCTGGTGGAACTGGCTGATGAGGCTGCGGACGACGAAGAACGCTCACTTCTTTTAGACGAGTCTTCAAGCGAGCTGAAGCAGCTGCAGCAAGACGTTGCTTCCCTTGAGATCCGCACGCTCCTGGACGGAGAGTATGACGACCGCCACGCCGTCGTGACCATCCGCAGCGGCGCCGGCGGGGTTGACGCAGCCGACTTTGCATCGATGCTGCTTCGCATGTACCTTCGCTGGGCGGAACGCAAAGGCTATAAGACCAAGGTTCTGGACACCTCTTACGCTGAAGTAGCTGGCATCAAGTCCGCAACTTTCGAAGTAGAGGCTCCTTACGCATACGGGACCTTATCTGTAGAGTCGGGGACCCACCGGCTAGTTCGCATTAGCCCCTTCGACAATCAGGGCAGGCGCCAAACCGGGTTCGCTGCTGTTGAAGTCATCCCTCTCATTGAGACAACCGACCACATCGACATCCCGGACGGAGATCTAAAAGTTGACGTTTTCCGCAGTTCAGGCCCCGGAGGGCAGTCTGTAAACACCACGGACTCAGCCGTTAGGGTGACGCACCTTCCAACTGGGATCGTGGTTTCTATGCAGGATGAGAAGTCACAGATCCAGAACAGGGCTGCGGCGATGAGAGTCCTGCAGTCGCGCCTGCTCATGCTGAGACACGAAGAGGAAAAGGCAAAAAAGGACGAACTGAAAGGTGATGTGAAGGCGTCTTGGGGTGACCAGATGCGCAGCTACGTCCTTCAGCCGTTCCAAATGGTAAAGGACCTGCGCACGGACTGGGAGTCCGGCAACACTTCAGCCGTGTTTGACGGTGACATCGACGACTTCATAAACGCGGGAATCCGGTGGCGAAAACAGTCCGAAATAGTCTAGGGTTCAACTAAAGGTTGAAGCTTCCCTTCTTGCGTGTCCTCGGGGGTCCCGTGGGCCGCAACCCTAGGCTGGATGGGCCGGGTGAACCTGAGCCGCAGCTAAGAGTGAGTGATGATCCGATTCGACAACGTTACGAAGATCTACGTGAAGGGGGCAACTCCTGCGCTAGACGACGTAACGCTTGAGGTTGACCGCGGGGAGTTCACGTTCCTAGTAGGGAAGTCCGGGAGTGGAAAGTCAACGCTGCTCCAGCTGATCCTTCGCGAACAGCGGGCGACGTCCGGGCAGGTTTGGGTGCTGGGTCGCAACATGAGTACTATCCCGCAGTGGCGGGTCCCGAAGATCCGCCGTCAGATCGGCACGGTGTTCCAAGACTTCCGGCTGCTACCCTCCAAAACGGTTTACGAGAATGTTGCGCTCGCGATGCAGGTGATTGGTAGGCCCCGGCACGCTATTCGCACCGAGGTGCCAGAAGTCATCGACATGGTGGGGCTTCGCGGCAAAGAGAAGCGTCTTCCCACAGAGCTTTCAGGTGGTGAGGAGCAGAGAGTCGCGATCGCGCGCGCCATGGTGAACCGCCCCCAGGTCTTGCTTGCCGACGAGCCCACGGGAAACCTGGACCCTGAAACCTCCCTGGGGATCATGCGACTCCTCGACCGCATCAACCGCAGTGGCACCACCGTCATCATGGCAACCCACGACTCGAAGATCGTGGACCAGATGCGCAAACGCGTCGTTGAGCTTGAGGACGGGCGTGTTGTCCGCGACCAGGACCGTGGCATCTACGGGGCAGGCGGATAAGTATGCGTTTACGTTTCATTCTTTCTGAGACCGGCAAAGGCCTAGCTCGAAATAAGGCCATGGCTGTGTCTGTCGTCATCGTCACCTACGTCTCCCTGCTCTTCGTAGGGGTCGCCGCTCTCGCCCAGCTACAGGTGAACATGCTGAAGGACGAGTGGTACGACAAGATCGAAGTCTCCATCTACATGTGCGCTCAAGATGACCGCACACCCTCGTGCGACCTCCAAGAAGCGACCGACGCGCAGGTTGACGAGGTTCGCGAGAGACTCGCTTCGGACGAACTCGCGGGCTACGTGGAAGAGGTGTACGAGGAAACCAAGGAAGAGGCCTACTTGGCCTTCCAGGAAATGTACGGGGAGACCGCGCTCGGCGACTGGACCACGGCCGACATGCTCCAGTTCTCTTTCCGCGTCAAACTGGTCGACCCTGAGCAGTACCAGATCATTTACGAAGAGTTCAGTGGCAGTCCCGGCGTCTCTGAAGTTCGCGACCAGAGAGACTTGGTGGAACCGCTCTTCGAAGTCCTAGAAAAGGCCAAGATGCTCTCTTTGGGGCTTGCCGGCATCATGGTCGTCGCAGCTGTCTTACTGATCACGACCACCATTAGGCTTTCGGCGATGAGTCGCGAGAGAGAAACACAAATCATGCGCCTAGTCGGCGCATCGAACCTGTTCATCCAAGCACCGTTCATGATCGAGGGCGCGATAGCAGCGCTAATCGGCGCACTGCTGGCGGTCGGCTCACTGTTTGCTGGCGTGAATCTTCTAGTCAACAACTGGCTCGCCGATTCGTTCTCTTGGACGCGTTTTGTCGGCTATCACGAGGTCTGGATGATCACTCCGATCCTCATCGGCGCCGCACTACTGCTGGCGCTCCTTGCTTCCGCGTTCTCCTTAGCTAAGTACACAAGGGTGTGAGTTAGTGGCTACTTCAAACTCAGCAAACAAGGCTCGCTCTCGCGGACGCGGAAGACGCGTCGGCGTTATCGCGGCCGTTATCGCAGTTTTCGCACTCGCTTTCGCAGGTCTGATCTTCGCCAACCCAGCATTCGCGGACGCTCGTTCCGACGCTGTGAACGACAAGCTTGAGAGCGAACAAAGAATCTCCTCGCTGAAAGGGGAGATTGAAGGGATCGACCAGGAACTCGCGGACCTGTTCGTGGCTGTCGAGCAGTCGAAGATTGAGGTTGCGGACCTCCAGATTGACTTAGCGGATGCCGAGCAGGTCCTGGCGGACGCAGAACGTAAGCACGCGGCACTGGAGGCCCAGCTTGCCGATGCGATCGCCCTGAAAAACGAACTCGAAGAGACAATCCAGGCCTCCTCAGAAAAAGAGGATGAGCTCCAAGTCGCCGTGGGGGCGATGGCGCGGGAGATGTACCGCGGCGAAACCCTTTCACCGTTCTCGGTCGTGGTCGGTTCTGACGACCTTGGGGAGATCAGCTCACGCGCAGCCGCAGCGAGCGCCCTCACTCGGGCGCAGTCAAAGGCGATGGACGAGGTTAGGACCGGACTTGTCGTTTCTCAGAACCAAGCTGAGAAACAGGAGGCCGTCACTGAACGAATCACTGACCTTGAAGCGAAGGCTGAGGAGGCGAAGGTCCAGGCTGCGGAGGCCCGCGACCAGGTCGCTGATTCTCTGCAGGCCGTTGAGGTGAAGCTTTCAGAGCAGCAGGCACTCCAGGCGGAGTGGGAGATAAAGCAGGCCGAAGCCAAGGTTCAACTTGAAACTGCCAACGAGGACCTCGCTGCAGCCGCAGCGCGAATCGCCGCGATTGACAAGAAAGCTGAAGAAGACCGCTTAGCTGCTGAGGCTGCAGCTGCGAAGAAAGCTGAAGAGGACGCGAAGAAGGCTCAGCAACAAGCTGGTTCTTCGAAGCCCCAGACAAGCAAACCGAGCACGTCGACTCCGGCACCTTCATCGCCATCGAACAGCAACTCCTCGAGTGGTTCTGCTTTGTTCAGGCACCCCTTTAACTTCCAGGCCCGCGTCACGTCCTACTTCGGGTGGCGTTTGCACCCGATCCTTGGGTACTACCGCCTGCACAACGGGACTGACTTCGGGGCTGGGTGCGGAACCACCCAGGTGGCGACCCGCGGAGGGACGGTTGTTGCTGCTGGTTGGGACTCCGGCGCTGGGAACTATGTGAGCATCAACCATGGGATTGTGAACGGGCACTCGTACATCACTCAGCATCTCCACTTGTCGCAGATTCTGGTTTCCAAGGGCCAGAGCATTTCCTCTGGAACTCCGATCGGACTCACCGGTTCCACCGGGATGTCTACGGGCTGTCACCTGCATTTGACGTTGTATAGGGACGGGACCCCGGTAAGTATCCTCCCCTACATGTAGCGAGTGCGCGGTGCCGTGGACCCAGCGAATGGGGATCTGTGGTTGACTTGAGCGTTGCGATTGTCGGAGGAGATCATGGCGAAACCCTGGAAGCAGCCGAAGCCTAGCGAGGCGGAGCGGCGCAAGGCCGAGTCTGATGAGAAGAAGGTCATTGCGCGGAACCGGCGTGCCCGCCACGACTACTTGATCGAGGATACGCTCGAGGCCGGTCTGTCCCTGAGCGGCACCGAAGTGAAAGCACTGCGGATGGGACGCGCATCCCTTGTGGACGGTTGGGTCGAGTTTAGTGGTGGCGAGGCTTGGCTGTACGGGGTGAACATCCCCATGTATTCCCAAGGCTCTTGGAGCAACCACGCGCCGACGCGCAAGCGGAAGCTGCTCATGCACAAGAGTGAGATTGAGCGTTGGAAAGCCAGGGTCGACCCGAAGGGGTACGCGGCTGTTCCGCTGGAGCTTTATTTCGTTGGGGGTCGCGCCAAGGTGCAGATAGGCCTTGGCCGCGGTAAGACGGAGTACGACAAGCGCCACGCGCTTCGTGAGGCGCAGGACAACCTGGAGGCCAAGCGGGCCATGAGCGCCTACTTGAAGAGACCTTCCCGCTAGCTACGGGCGCGCATGCCCCTTGGTTTCGGACGCGCATCCAGGCCCACCTTGGTGATCCAGCTGACCATTGCCAGCGTGCTCGCGGGCGGGTAGACTAGATCAGCTCGGAACGGGAAGACTCCCGGGAAGAGCTGAGCAAAACTCAATAGGGGATGATCGGTTTCGACGGCGGTTGAAGATCGGGAAGAAGCGGGTCGAGAACGCACGCTTTTCTCGTAAACATCGTGTGCAAAACATTAAGTGCCAAAGAAAACAGCACTGACTTCGTTCTTGCTGCCTAGTTGCAGCTGAACCAATAAGTCCGTCACCCAGGGAGTCGCTTTCGGCCCTGGTGCTGGCGTCATCAAGGAAGCCAATGGAAGTCACGCATGTCAGCGGAGTGGCTTCGACACTTAGTTGACTGAGCCTATTCGGTAGCAGGTCTGCATGATGCCGGAGGCTGAGAAATTACTCGCAGACTGCACCCGGAGAATGTCTCGGGTTTAACTGTCGGACGCGGGTTCGATTCCCGCCATCTCCACAAGCGCAAAACCCCCGGGCCTTACGGTCCCGGGGTTTTTGCTGCTTAGCCCCGCCATTCCAACGGAAACCCCAGATAGTTCGGCTGCCAGCAAGGGACATGCCGAGACACCAGATAGCAGTGAGTGGGGCGCGAAAGTGCTTTGCTAATGGCACGGGTGGGTCACGGGATAGGCGCGCTTGGTCTCCTTGTTTCGGGCGCGCATCCCCAACCCCGCTTCGGACGCGCACTGTAGTTTTTCCCGTTCCGGGCGCGCATTGTTCCGCGCTTCCGTTGGCAATGTTTCTTGCGGCTGTTCCACCGGCCGTTTGGCAAACGGGTATTCTCGCGACCGGCCAGAGGGGGCATGATGGTCGTATGTTCCCCACCTACATTCCCGATCCTGACCGTTACGACGACCGCATGCAGTACCGCTTTTGCGGAGACTCTGGGCTGAAGCTGCCAGTCCTCTCTCTTGGCATGTGGCAGAACTTTGGTGACATCCACCCGATGGAAACCCAGCGTGCCATCATCCGCAGGGCCTTCGACGCGGGGATCACCCACTTCGACTTGGCTAACAACTACGGCCCGCCGTACGGGCAAGCTGAAGTCAACTTTGGGACTTTCATGAGGCAAGACTTGGCCCCGTACCGTGATGAGCTGCTTGTCTCCACGAAAGCAGGCTATGACATGTGGCCTGGCCCTTACGGACAGGGCGGGGGGACCCGCAAGTACGTGCTGGCCTCGCTGGACCAGTCACTTCAGCGTATGGGCCTTGACTACGTCGACATCTTCTATTCCCACAGGTTTGACCCGGACACCCCGCTTGAGGAAACCATGAGGGCTCTCGACTACGCGGTACGTTCAGGAAAAGCGCTCTACGTTGGGATCTCCTCTTACGACGCGCAGCAGACCACGCAGGCGGCGAACATTGCCCGCGACCTCGGGACGCCGCTACTGATCCATCAGCCCAGCTACAGCATGCTGAACCGGTGGATTGAGCCCGACCTGCTAGACGCGTGCGCCGCGGAAGGCATGGGCGTCATTGGCTTCACAGCTCTGGCACAAGGGCTCCTCACGGATCGCTACCTCGACGGCATCCCAGCTGACTCACGGATGGCTCGCGAGGGATCGCTTCCGAAAGCTCACTTGAGCGAGTCGGTGGCGGAGCGACTGCGCAGCCTGAACCAGATCGCTGAAAGCCGCGGGCAAACCCTCTCTCAGATGGCTCTTGCCTGGGCTCTTCGCGATCCTAGGGTGACCTCTCTGGTCGTTGGTGCGTCCTCAGTGAGCCAGCTGAACGCGAACTTGGGGATGCTGAACAACATGACCTTCTCTCCAGAGGAGCTCGCGCAGATCGATAAGTATGCCGTCGACTCTGGAGTGAACCTCTGGGCGTAGCTGCAGGCGCAGCAGAAGAGCGCTTTAAAGACGATCTTCATGCTCCGCCAAGTCGGGCGGGTAGATCACGTCGATCTCGACGATTCCTTTGGGGAAATCCTTGCGGTTGTTCGTCAGGAAGTAGTCGGCACCGGCGGCGACGGCGGTGGCTAAGTGAGCGGCGTCCGCGGCGCGCAGTCCGTGCTCGATCGAAAGGGCTAGGGCTAGGCGTGCGCTGGCGCGGTCAAAGTCCAACAGTTCGAGTCTTGACAGGAGCCCCAGCAGTGTAGCGACCTCAGGTGACGTGTCGTTCTCGCGCATCGGCTTCGACAAAACCTCAGTCAGAAGCAAGACAGATCCAACGCCCGCAGCCTCTTCATTCGTCCCCTGGAACAACTTTCTGATTGCAGCTCCAAAGGGGTTGCCGAGATCCGCTGCGTAGATCAGGACGTCGGCATCGAAGGCGATAAGCGGACTCACCTCGTTGAGCGGCTTTCTTCTACGGTCGCAACCAGTTCTTCAGCCCGGCCTGAGCCCATGGCTTGGGCGTTTAGGGGTTGCAGCCTAGCTGCGGCAAGCCTGTCCTCTATCTGTTGGGCCCGGTCGAAGGCTCTAGCGGCTCGGCGCCGTTTCAGGGTCATGGGGCTCACGAGCACTGCAACGACGCGCCCGTGAAGGGTGATTGCAACTTCCTCACCGGATTCAGCCCGAGTTAGCTGTTCTGGCAAGGTTTGGCGGGCGCGGCTGGCAGAGATCGTCAACATGGGATAAGTGCACAGGACTGTACACTCCCGTACGGTTCTGGCTGCGGGCCACAAGCGTCGGCGATACGCGCGGTGGCGATGCTCAGACTCACCGCTCCGAGCAAGACGTTCTGGGCGGTGCTTGCGGTTGTGGGCAGTGCAAACGGACGCGAAGTGGCAACAGTGGCGGTCTTTCCGTCCGTTTGCACTGCTCTCGTCCGTTTGCACCGCCCACTTGGTCTGCCCAGTTGGTAGGCCCACTTGCTTCGCCCACTAGGTCCGCCCATTGCTTCGCCCGCTAGGTCCGGGCGCGCATCGTGCCTGGATCGCTATGCGCGCCCGAAGCAGAGGATGCTGGTTTGGGGCGCGTGGGTGGGGGCGGG
>ERZ1032852.222-NODE-222-length-15429-cov-7.517692_pt1 | contig 15429 bp, 10 predicted proteins | sample MGYA00516689_ERZ1032852 | MGnify/ENA primary metagenome ERZ1032852 (study PRJEB33719, sample SAMN04262499) | wastewater metagenome | biome: rural village; feature: composting latrine chamber; material: composting feces with ash | place: El Salvador | collected...
CAATGAAGATTGGTTGTCGTGAGACAACCTTTCCTTTTTTATATACCTACCTGTATTTCTCCCACAAACCGTCGTGAATAGTTTCCCAGCTGTTTTCAATTAACCCGGTCAGTTCATCCTGTGTCAGGTTACTCGTGCATATCGGCGGATGAATTACCAGTTCCATTTTTTTTCCCGGTTTGAGCCGGAGCGTATTTCGTTTCAGCACATCGTAAGGCCCATTGACGGTCAGCGGCACGATGGGCAATTTCATATCGTGGGCAATGTGGTATGCTCCCCGTTTAAAACGTCCCATTTTGCCATTTTTCGTGCGGGCTCCCTCGGGGAAAATCACGATCGATACCCCATCGGTAATTCCCTTTTTGGCTTTTTCAATGGTCGCTGCCCGCGCGGTGGGATTCGAGTTATCCACGAAAACGTGCCCTGCCTTTTCAGACGCGAAGCCCACGAGCGGTATGGTGCGCAAGCTCTGTTTTTGCATCCAAATGATGGCATGTTTTAAAAAGCCATAGACCAAGAAGATATCAAATGCTCCTTGGTGATTTGCCACGAAAACATACGACTGCTTGGGATCGAGGTGCTCGTGGCCTCTTGTCTTCACCCGGCACAATGCCAGCCAACAGGTCAACCTCGACCACCATTTAGGCGGCTGGTATCCCCAGAAACGACTTCCGAAGAGTGGGGCCATCACCATCACCACGAGTGCCGTGATCAAGGTCAACACCAAAAACAGCGGCACGAAAACAATCCATTGGTACAAAAAAGAGAAGGTTCTGTTCACCACGCGATTATTCTTAATAAAGATTACTTTTCACTGAAAAGGCCGGAATGCCTTTCGTGAATGATTTCACAAAAATAAATATTTTTTATAACGCCTCCACTAAATAACGGGGATTTTTATCACGGATACTCTTTTTTCGTGGACAACCTGATTTTTTATCTCGAATAATTTCCTTGTTTGTTGAATTTTGTGTTTATTTGCGATACGAAATCAAAAACATATAATATTATTACACACACATGAAAGATTTTGCAAAATACATCGGTGCCATTATGATGCTCGCGGGCGTTGCCGTTCTGGTGATTCCTTTTTTTATGGGCTCAACCAACAATACCAACCTGATTATCGGGTTAGTGTTGGTGATAGAAGGCTTACTGGGACATATTTACGTGAACAACATGAAGAGAGGAAGCCTTGTCACCAATATACTATGGGCTATCGTGTTATTGATCGTTCCTTTTGCTATCTTCTACTTGGCCAAGAGAGGAGCCTATTCGGAAAAAGAGATTGCCGCTTACAATTAAGCTTCACCCCGTGCGGTTTGGAGTAAAAATCTCCGTGTATTACCAGTGAAGGACGGCAAGTGATACAAAAAAGTAAAAGCCCCGGGTTATACCGGGTTTTTTTTACACGTGTTTACCACGCCAGATTTTCACGCGCGGTGTTCTACACGACTGTTCGGTAAGATGCCACCTCCCGGTCGTGATTGGTATTATCCCTTTTTTCGGACGTACAGCTGAAAACCCTCGTACCGGATTACCACCACTTCGTCTCCTTTTTCAATAAAACCTTTCAAGGAGTTGGCATCGTAATACTCCCCTTCCATGAATACCCGACCGGAAGGCCTCAAGTCAGTGGCTGCCACACCCATTTTCCCGATCAAGGAAACGGGCTCCATCGACACCGAAATAAACCCTTCCTGATCGGTGTTCAATGCCACGTTTCTCAACAATCCCCGCTTGCCTATCCGGCTCGAAAGGTAAATGATCAAGACCAGGCCCATGCCCATGCCTCCCATCACCGTCATCGTCGCTTGGAACACCTCTCTCAGCGGCACCCCTTCGAAATTGAACCGCACGTTGCCCACCATCGCGAGCACCAGTGCCGCCAGCACGAAAAGAATACCCAGGATACCGGGAATCCCAAAACCGGGGACTACAAAAATCTCGAAAACGATAAATATAAGCCCCAGCACGAAAAGCAACACCTCCCAATTCTGGGCATATCCCGTGAGATACAGGGGGGTAAAGTAGAGCAGCGCTGCCGTGATGGCCACGGCGGAAGGGAAGCCCACACCGGGCGATTGCAGCTCGAAATAGATGCCCCCGATGATGAACATGATCAAGAAAGCCTGCACCACCCCGCTGGTCAAGAAGCCCTTTATTTTATCGTAGAACGATGGATTGTACGTTTCCAGCCTGTAATCGCTGTATCCCAAGTAGGTCACGATCACCTCGTGTACACTCTCGGCAATGCCGTCGCAATATCTCAGCTCTACCGCTTGACTGGCCGTGAGCGTGAGGATTTGCGTGGAATCGGCGTAGCCCGGTATCACGACACGCTCGTCCACCATCGCTTCCGCCACGGTGGGATCGCGTCGCCACCGTTCAATCGTGTCGCCATCCTGCACGATCACCTCCTTGCCGTGGCTCTCGGCCGTGGCCCGCATGGTAGCTCGCATGTAGGACTGGTATTTATCCGGTGCCCGGTCGCCCGTGCCACCCTCTACCACCGTGGCTGCCCCGATGGAGCCGCTGCTTCGCATGAAGATGCTGTCGCACGCGATGGAGACCAACGCCCCTGCCGACGCCGCGTTGTTATCAATAAACACGTGTACCGGGATTGGCGAATTCAGGATGGCCGTCCGCATGGAGTCGGCCTCAAGCACCCCTCCCCCGTAGGTGTTCATGTGCAATAACACCGCGTTGGCTTCGGCCAGCATGGCTTCGTGCAACCCGTTTTGCAGGTAAATCCAAGTATTGCTGCCTATATTCTCCTTGATGTTGATCTGGTATATCAACGGCCGGGCATCCTCGGCTTGTACATCAAAAGAGAACAAAAGAAGCAAAAGGGAAGAGACAAGATGGAAATTTTTCATTTTTAACACGATTAATAGAACAAAGGTAATAGATTTTGGAATTACTCGTGCGTTTTCATCAAAAATGTGTATATTTGTAATTCAATTTATCAGTATGAGCACAATTTTACTTACCATAGGGTCCAATACATTCGCTAAGACTAACATTGATAAAGCGAAGCGAATGCTTACATTTGTTTTTCCCGATATTATATTTAGCGAACCTATCCTGACCGAGCCGGAAGAAGAGAAGTACTCCTATCTTTTTCGGAATATACTGGCTGTCGTGGACACCGAGATGCGCCCCGAGGAGGTGATCGACAAGATCAAGCAGACAGAGCGAGCCGTGGGACGCACCCCGCGCGACAAGTACTTGGGAAAAGTAGTGATCGACATTGATCTTATTAAATACGGGGATAACATTCTCCGCCCGCAAGATTACGAGAGGGAATACGTGCAGCGGCTATTGGAAACGATAGAGATACCCGAGCCGGCAGAGGCTTCCGAAGAAGGAGGAAACAACGCGGACGCGAGTTCTCACGAGACAGCGGATGCCCCACAACAAACAAGTACTCCCGCGCCGACCGACATCGACGAACCGGAATCGGCCGATCTCCCTGACGAGTCTCTCCCGCTCGATGAAGAGAGGTCTTAATTCAACCTTTCGATCGATTTTACCCCTTTCACGGCCTTGAGCTTTTTTATCAGCTGCTCCAACATGGAAGTATTCGCGAGCATCACCGCGATGTTCCCTTGGAATAGCCCGTCGTTTGAGTCGATAGAGATGGAGCGCATCTGTACCCCCTCCTCCTTCGAGATGATCGACATCAAGTTAGCCACGATATTGAGTTGATCGTTTCCAATCACCCTTAGCACGATGGTATAGCTGGATGAGCCGGTGCCTCCCGACCAACGGGCCTTTAGTACCCGGTAGCCGAACCTTGAAAACAGGTCGTGCGCGTTGGGGCAGGAGACGCGGTGTATCTTAATCCCTTGCGAAGAGACGAACCCGAAGATATCATCCCCGAAAATGGGATTACAGCACTTCGCGAGCTTGTAATCTATCCCCGTCAGGTTCTGATCGATAATTAACTCGTCACCACTCCTGAAATCTTCAGCAGGGGTCTTCAACGTGAACTGCTCGGCACTCGTCGCGGCATGGACATCCCTGCTTTCGGCCTCCCTGTTTTCCATTTCCAAGTAGCGGTCGATCACCCAGTTAACATCCAGTTTCTCGATGGCGATATCCACGTAAAAATCGGTAACCGTTTTGTATCGCAGCTTTTTAATTAACTGCATCAGGTGTGCCTCGTCCACCTCGATCTTACGGTTCTTCATCCGCCTCGAAAGCGTCTCCTTGGCGATATCTACCTGCTTCACCGACTCTTCTTTTAACAGCTGCCGGATTTTGGTACGGGCCTTCGAGGTCACCGCGAAATTCAGCCAGTCCTGCTTGGGTGCCTGGTGCGAAGAGGTGTTGATCTCCACCTGATCGCCACTCTTCAGCACGTACCGGATGGGCACGTTTTTACCGTTCACCCGGCCCGACATGCAGGTAGCCCCCAAGTTGGAGTGGATCGCGAACGCGAAATCAAGCACCGTGGCCCCTTTGGGAAGCTTGAACAGGTCGCCCTTGGGGGTGAACACGAAGATCTCCTCGTCGTAGAGGTTCAGCTTGAAGTCGGTTAGCTTCTGGTTCAAGTCGGAGCTGCTCCCGTCGAGCGATTCGCGAATCGACCCCAACCAGCTATCCAGCGTGGTCTCTTCCTTCACGCCCTTGTACTTCCAGTGCGCCGCGAGGCCCCGCTCGGCGATCTCATCCATCCGGCGGCTTCGTATCTGCACCTCCACCCAACGCGAAGCAGGGCCCATCACGGTGATATGGAGCGACTCGTACCCGTTGCTCTTCGGGATCGAGAGCCAGTCTTTCAACCTTTTAGGATTGGGCTGGTACATATCGGTGATGATAGAGTATACCTGCCAGCAGTGTGCTTTCTCTTGCTCCGGTGGGGCGTCCAGGATCACTCGGATGGCAAACAGGTCGTAGATGCTCTCGAACTCTATTTTCTGTTTCTTGAGCTTGTTGTTGATGGAGTGAATGGACTTGGTACGGCCCTTGATGTCGTACGTGAGGCCCGTCTTATCGAGGCGCTCTTTCACGGGTCGGATGAACTCCTCGATGTATTGATCGCGCGACCGCTTTGTCTCGTTCAGCTTTCGGGCGATAAAATCATACCGTTCCCGGTCGGTGTATTTCAGGGAAAGGTCCTCCAGCTCCGACTTGATAGTATAGAGGCCTAACCGGTGCGCGAGCGGCGCGTACAGGTAAATCGATTCCACGGAGAGATCGAGCTGTTGCTGCCTCGTGAAGCTCTTTCCACTTCGCATCAGGTGTAATTGCCGCGCGATCATGATAAAAACCACCCGGATATCTTCGGCCGTCGAGAGCAATAGCTTGATATAGTTCTCCGATTCCACGGCACTCTTCTTGTCGCTGAACCGGTCCACGTTCAACAAACCCGTAAGCAAAAGCTCCACCTCGCTACCAAACAATCTCTTGACCTCGTTCAATGGAATTTTTTGCTCCTGCACCGGTCGGTAAAGGAGCGCGGCACATACCGTGTGCTGCTTCAACCCGATCTCGTCGATAATAATCGCGGCCGCTTTCATATCGTCCAACAACCGGTCCACCTCCTCCCTGTCACGTCCACCGCCCTCGGCACGCGTCACCGGGAGAAGCCTCTGACGAACCTCCTTCAGCACGTCAACCTGCTTCCTATCCCAAGCTTCCCGCAAAAACGAGTAAAGCCCGCGATACAGATGAAGGAACTCCCCCGGATCGAAGAAAGTGTTGTCTGTCATTTTACCTACTTACACTATTTTTGTTTAACGAAACAAACATTTTAAATACACGATTAACTATGAATTGTACCGTGGTAAATTGAAAGCAAATTTACACTATTTTTTTTATTACCTCAGCGGGTAAAGCAGAATTCCTTTGCCCACCCGGAACAAAGCATTATATTTGCATACCAAAAAAGAGAAATTAAACCCGTAAAACGTATGCGTAACATAACTCTTATCACCTGCATGTTAATGCCTTTTTTCTTGTGGGCTCAGTCAGGTGAAACCCTCTCGTTAAACGAGGGATGGCAGTTCTCACAGGTAAATAAGGAGCAATGGTACGATGCGGAAGTACCGGGATCGGTACAGCGCGATCTAGTACGTCACGGCGTGTTGCCGGACCCGTTCTATGGCACCAACGAAGAAAAGGTACAATGGGTGGAAGACGAAAATTGGGATTTCAAAAAGACGTTTAACATTACGGCCGACCAATTGCACTACGCCGATGCGCTCCTCCTGTTAGAAGGATTGGATACCCATGCCGACGTGTTTCTCAACGGATCGCGTATCCTACGCTCCGAGAATATGTTTGTGGGACACGAGGTATCTGTGAGGCATCTTTTGCAGGAAGGCGAGAACAAGCTCTATATCCGATTTTACTCGCCGGTGCAGTTGATGATGCCGGCACGGGCTACTTTCGGGTACGATTATCCCGCCGGGAACGATCACCGGGAAGAAAAATTGAGCATCTACAACCGCAAGGCACCTTACCACTTCGGGTGGGACTGGGGCATCCGTATCGTGCAGATGGGCATCTGGAAGCCGGTATCGCTCACGTTCTATAATAAAGCGCGGGTAGACGATTTCCACGTGAAACAGGAATCGGTAACGGTAGAGAGTGCCAAAGTTGAGAATCACCTCGAGATCCGATTGATAGACTCGCGGCCCCTAGAGGCGACAGTTACCATAGAATACCGGATGAGGGGCGAAAACGACACGCGCTCCATCGCGAAAGATATTACCTTGCACCCGGGAACAAACAGGGTGGTTCTCCCGTTGGAAATCCAAAATCCCAAGCGTTGGATGCCCATCCACTGGGGTGAACAGCATCTTTACGATTTCAAGGCCACATTAACGAACGGGGAACAGGTTATCGCTAAAAAGGAGGTGCGCACTGGCCTGCGCTCCGTCCGTTTGGTACAAGAACCCGATGAACATGGCCGGTCGTTCTACTTCGAGGTGAACGGTATCCCTCTTTTCGCGAAGGGAGCCAACTATATCCCCGGGGAGATCTTTACTACCCAGCAAGACGCCGATTATTACGAACGGTTTTTCGATAATGTTATCGAGGCCAACATGAACTTCGTACGCGTATGGGGCGGTGGTATCTACGAGAACGAGGAGTTCTACCGCCATGCTGACGAAAAGGGGATCCTGGTGTGGCAGGACTTCATCTTCGGCTGCGTGCCCTACCCTTCCGACGATGCTTCCCTGTCCAACGTGACGAAGGAGGTGACCTACAATATCAAGCGGCTCCGCAACCACGCGTCCCTCGCCTTCTGGTGTGGTAACAACGAGGTGGAAGAGGGGCTCCGCTACTGGGGATGGCAAAAAGAATACCCGGCCGAAGTGATGGAAGCTTGGTTTGAAGGATACGATAAAACCTTCCGCGAACTAATTCCCGGGTTGGTAAACGAGTTCGATGGTACCCGAAGCTATATCCACGGATCGCCCTATGACTCCAATTGGGGACAGCCGGAGAAGTTCGCCTCAAGCGACGTCCACGATTGGGGTTTGTGGTACGGTCACCTGCCGTTCGAGGCGATGGCCGATCGGCTGCCCCGCTTTGCCAGCGAGTTCGGTTTCCAATCGTTTCCCGAGATGAAAACCATTCGCTCTTTTGCTCCCGAAGATCAATGGAGCCTCGAGAGCGAGGTGATGAAGGTGCACCAGAAAGCATCCACCGGTAACTCGCTTATCAAGAAATACATGGATATGTATTACCACGAGCCGAAAAACTTTGAAGACTTCGTCTATATCGGGCTGGTGATGCAAGGCAACGGCATGGAAGAGTCGGTCGAGGCCATGCGCCGCGGCAGGCCTTATTGCATGGGATCGCTTTACTGGCAGATCAACGACGATTGGCCCGTGGTATCATGGTCGAGCATCGATTATTACAACAACTGGAAAGCGCAGCATTATCGCATGCGCGACGTGTTGGCTCCCCTCGCCCTGGGCGTGGAGTATAAAGATAACAAACTGAATTATTACACCCTATCGGACTATCTCGAGGATTGGAAAGATCTGCGCCTCACCGTGCAAGTAATCGACTTTACAACCGGCAAACGGAAAGAATTCACGGAGCGCGTAAACGCGAAAGCCAACGACAGCCGGGTGGTGAAAACCTTTGACGTGGCCGAACTGGTGAGCGAAACGGAAAAAAGACACACGATGATCCGCGCCTTCCTCAGTGATGATAAAGGGAACGTGATCTCCACCAAGGACCATTTCTTTTACTGGCCCAACAAGCTTGATTTACCCGAAACCGAGGTGAAGACTAGCGTCCAGTATCGAGACGGGGAGTACCGGGTGACGCTATCCAGCAAGAAGCTGGCGAAGGACGTGTTCGTGGAGATACCGGTGCAGGGTGCTCGCTTTACTGATAATTTTATCGACCTGCTACCGGGCGAACAACGCACCATCGTCATTACCTCGCCGGAGCTAAAAGCAGCCAACAGAACGCCTATCACGGTCAAGCATATCCGGAAAACGTATTAATATTGATGGATGATCCATCACCTCTTTCATGGGCACCTTCTTGGTGTCGGCGGTCAACACATCGCGCTGCCCACCATCGAGAACGCCCTGTCTCTTAATGCGATCGAGCTAAGCTGGGTTCACGCGGCAAAATATTATCGACTTATTCCGACATGTTTTTGATGTAGGGCAGCTCCACGAGATCGTTAAAGCCATAAAAACGCTCGGCATTGGTTCGAAGGAACTGCTTCTTCTCTTCTTCGGTAAAAAGTTCCGACTTCACCACGAAGTCATACGACATACGGTAAGTAATGGCCGTGATGGTCCGGGGGTAGTCAGATCCCCACATCAGTTTTTCGATCCCTACCAGCGTTGCGGCCTCCTTAATGGCCTTGGCGGCTCCTTTGAATGGGTAAAACTCGTCGTTAAACAACCAGGTGATGCCTCCCGACTCTATCATCACGTTCTGATGCCGGGCCAGTTTAATCTGTTCTTGCCATTCCGGTCGGGTCACCATTCCAAAGTGCCCAATAGCAATCCTCAAACCGGGATATTGTTGAATCACTTCTTCCATTTCGGCTACTTGGGTATCCCCATCCGCCAAGTCGATTGACAGCAGGATGTTATCACGCTCCATCAACGCGAAGAGCTGCATCATCTCGGGATCAGTCAGGTAAACCCTTTCCGCTAGCGATATGAACCGGTTGGCGGGCAGCTTAATGGCCCTGAACCCCTGTTGAACCAACCGTGTAGCGTGCTGAAAATAGCCCTCCCGACGGACGTCTATCATCGCACAGCAGAGAAACCTACCGGGGTACTTCTGCTGCACCTCCCAAAGGTAATCATTTTGCAGCCCGTCGATATACTCCTGCGTGATCACGGCCGATGCCACTTGGGCATAGTCCATGTTGGATAAAAAGATCTCGGCCGTGTTTCGGCCGTCAGTGATAAAGGGCGGCAACATTTGCCGAATTTCGCCCATGAAGAGCGATTTCCCGTTCTCCAAGGTCTCTATCCTTTGCCCGTCGACCTCGGTACTTTGCCGGAGCCACAGGTGGGCATGCGCGTCAATGATGGTATAATCCATAACGATTAAAATTGAATGAATAATCTAAATACTTTTCCGGGGTTCTCCGACCAGTACTCCAATACCTCTTGCCCTTTCTCCGGGGGGTGAACCCCGCTCACGAAGGCATCGGGAAGCCCATTCTGCTTTATGTATTCCACCACTGCCCGGAAATCTTCGGGTAATGCGTTACGAGATCCCTTTATATCAAGCTCTTTCGAAACAAAGTATTTCGTCTCGAAGGAGACCTCCGACTTGGCATAACCGATGCACACTACCCTTCCGGTAAAAGCCACTTCATCCACCGCCATACGATACGTGGCCGGCGCTCCTACCGCTTCGATCACCACGTCGGGTCCCATCTCACGTGTAATATCCATCAAGCGGGTGTGCAGCTCTTCGGTTGCCGAATTGATCAGGTGCCTCGCTCCAAGGTCTTTTGCCAATTGCAACTTCTCATCATCAAGGTCCACCGCGATCACCTGCGCGCCCCTGGTTACCGAACGAATGATAGCGCCCATCCCGATCATCCCGCAACCTATCACCATCACCGTATCGAGGTCGGTAACGTTAGCCCTTGCCACCGCGTGAAACCCCACGCTCAATGGCTCCACCAGCGCCAGATCACGTTCCGAAAGGGAATCATCGGCGATCACTTTTTGCCAAGGAACCACGAGGTATCCGGTCATGGCTCCATCGCGTTGTACCCCTAGGGTCTGGTTAAACTGGCACGCGTTCGGCCGCCCGTTACGACACGAGGGGCAGACTCCACAGTTGGTATAGGGATTTACCGTGCAGGCCATCCCTTCCCGGATAGCACCGGGTACCCCCCGGGTGGTTTGCTCCACCACGGCACTGATTTCATGGCCGGGAACGACCGGCATCTTTGCCATCGGGTTCTTCCCCAAGAAAGTGTTCAAGTCGGAACCACAGAAACCCACCCTCTTTATCCGCAGCAATACTTCGCCGTCTTGAGGCACCGGTTTCTCTTTGTCAATCAATGTGATTTCCTTTATTCCGGTAATATTTAAAGCTTTCATATTATGTTATGCCATTTTATTGATTCAACTATTCAACCAGGTGTCCCTGAAGCGGGGCTCCAATATTTTTTGGACGTCATTCAGCAACTCCTCGTTCAAGGGTTCGGTGGCCCACTCGATGTTTTTGATGACCGATGATGCCCGTGTAGTGCTAAACAGGGTAGTTGCTACCCGGGGATTCGACAGCGAGTACTGGATCGCCAGCTTTTCGATGCTTTCTCCTTTGTCCTTGCAAAAATCGGCTGCCTTCTTGCACAAGACCTTTAACTGCTCGGGAGCCGGATGCCATTCGGGGGCTCCTCGTTCGGTCAGCAACCCCATCGAAAAGGGCGATGCGTTGATTACACCTACCCGATGTTTCTCGAAGAAATCGAGATAGTCCACCAACGAGTCGTCGTTCAGCGTGAAGTGGCAAAACGACAACACGCTCTCCACCGTACCGGGAGGAACATGCTCAATCACGTAAACAAAATGACGCAACGTCAAGTTAGTGATCCCCACGTGCTTCACGATTCCTTTGTCGCGCAATTCAACCAGGGCGGGCAACGTCTCTTGACACACCTGGTCCAGATCGGCAAATTCGATATCATGCACGTTGATCAGGTCGATATAATCCACGTGTAACCGTTCCATGCTTTCATGCACGCTCTCTATCGATCGTTTGGCCGAGTAATCCCAGTAGTTAACACCCTCTTTCCCGTACCTGCCCACTTTCGTGGAAAGATAAAAGTTGTTTCGATCCAGCGTCTTTAATGCTTTTCCCAGCACGTTTTCTGCTTTGAGGTGCCCGTAGTAAGGCGACACATCGATGAAGTTTATCCCTCTCTCCACCGCGACATATACCGCTTCAATACCCTCCTCTTCTCGCAAGGAGTGAAAAACGCCTCCCAGCGATGATGCCCCAAAACTCAGGGGAGAGACCATCATGCCTGTTTTACCGATTTCTCTTTTCTCCATATTTCTTGATAGAACTATTTTTTCTGGTGTTTCTCGCCGAAATCTGTCTGTTGCTGCTCCACCTCATCCAGCGCTTTTTTGATCTGTTCTTCACTCATTTGTTGGCGGACGCCTTCTCTATCCTGGGAGCTTGTCCTTGGGTAGTAGTCGTCTTCCTCTTCCAGGTAGTTCATCCGGGTTACCGGGGCCACGCTTTCGATTTCGATTTCAGCCGCCGCGGGAGCGTGTGCTCCTTCAAATAACGGCCGTGCCACTACCTTTATCTTGCCGGGGATGTTGGTGGACCGGATCAACACGGGTGCCGAACCAAACTCCACCGCTCGAGGGTTAGCACCTATGCTTGCATCCCCGATAATTGTTCCCTCTCCCTCCACCGAAAAGAGTATATTCTCTTTTGCCAGCCTCTTCACGTTACCATTGTCATCGGTCACCTCCGCCACTATCGTCATGAAGTCTGATCCGTCAGCAACCAGTGATGTCCCTTCGTGATCCGCGTAAAGCCGCAGTTTGGTAGAACGCCGGGATGGCATTTTTTTGGTTGATGCCACCACTTGCCCGTCAATGATTCCTTCAGCCACGAAGCTCACGATCTCCCAATTTTTTTGAACGTAGGTATATTCCCTCATCTCCCAAAAATCAAAAACATCCTTAAACCGCACCGGCACGTGGGGTATCCCTTTCGGTTGGTTTTCCACTTTCTGCACCAGGGTATCCTTTTCATAAACAATCAAACGCACCGAATCGCAATTGCTGAATACCACCACGTCGCTCCCGGAAAAGGGGGTAATCTCGTGCGCGATAAACACCATGGGACCTGTGTCAGCTACCGGATGCGTGATGGTTGGATCCACTTGGCTCTTGAACATCTGGAACGCGTACTTGGGTTGACGGAAGGCATCAAAGACACCCCCAAAGTAGGGATCCGGGTGGTATCCCCGTTGATGATCAAACGGGTGCCAGTGTGCGCCACCGACAAATTGGCCGCTCGTGTTGAACATATCCCCGTACGATTCGGCCAGCGACAGTGCCTGCACCAGTTGAGGATGCTCTCCCCAGCTTCGGGATGCCCTGTTGTTGTTATTATGGGCATACCAGTCGTCCACGTTCTCCCCGAATTCACGCGTAAAGATACTCTGTTTTGCTTTACCTTCATCCGTGGGCCACCCGTAAATTAGCTCGTAATGATCCGCGATTCCCTCGGAGTGGAGGTCGCCCGCTGCTACCGGTGCCCCCGGGTAGGGAAACTCTTCCCGGGTGATGGCCAGTGCCTCGAGGGAGAAGTCCAACGGGAACCGGGTTTCGTTCAGGATGGGTTCCCATACAAGTACCGAAGGGTGGTTCCTATCGCGACGGATCATCTGCCGGTTATTCTCTTGTGCCAGCCGCCCGAACTCCGGGTCTTTGTTCCAGTACTGCCAGCCGGGAGTAGCCACGATAACGAACAGGCCCAGCTCGTCGCACGCGTCCATGAAGGCGGGATCTTGCGGGTAATGCGCCGCGCGTATGATCTCGCAACCGGCATCCCGCAGTTTTTTTGCATCTCTCCATTGTTGCGAGTTGGGCACGGCATTGCCCACGTACGCGAAGTCTTGATGTCGGTTGGCACCGATCAGCTGGCCGTATGGCTTATCGTTCAAGTAGAACCCTTCCGCTCCTCTAAACTCTGCTTTACGTATCCCGATCCGGGTTGTTCCCCCGTCCAGCGGCCGGCTGCCATCCAGCACCCTCGAGTTAACCCGGTAGAGATAGGGTGCGCGAGGCGACCAGAGGTTCGGGTTCTCGACGGTCATCTTCTGGTTCACCGTCCTGCTCTCACCCGGGGCAAGCCTTACCTGCCTACGGGCCGATTTCAACACGTTGCCCTCGCGATCGCACAGCTCGGTCAACAACACCACGTTCCGGCTCTTGCCATCCCGGTTACGGATGTCGGTATCCACGAACACGTCGGCCTTTCTCTCGCTGATATTATCGTAGTGAACAAACACTCCCCCGCCTGCTACCTTATTTGCTTCCACCGCGTCGGTAATGGCTACTTTTGCTTTTGCAATCATCCACACGTCACGGTAAATTCCCCCGTGGTACGCGAAATCAAGCGTGTACTGAGGCTTTCCCGGGGGATAGCCCTTGTCGTCGCTGTTATCGGCAAACAAAGCCACGAGGCATGTATCACCCGGCTGGACGCCCGCGTCCGTCAAGGAGACCGTGAAGGGCAAGTATCCCCCGGTATGTTCTTTCACCTTCTTCCCGTTAACATAGACCACCGATTTTCCCATGACCGCTTCAAAATAGAGAGACAGGTCGCGGTTCTCCAGCGAGCTGTCTACCACGAAGTGCTTCCTATACCAGGCAGGCCCTTGGTAGTTGCGGTTACCGCTCGCTTCCGCCGGCATTAACTCAACGGTATGGGGCAATGAAACGACCCTCCATGAAGCGTCGTCTAACCGGGGAGACTCCCCGTTCTCCGCGTCGCCCTTGTGATAGCGCCAGCCGGGATTAAAGTTGTATACTACGCGTCCGCTCTCTTTCAACTCGAAGAAACCGGCCACGGAGGTTTCCGGGTTATCGGCCAATGCAGGGGTTACACCAAGAGTAAATAAAAAAAACGTTACCGATAGCAACAAGTGACTTTTTCTCATAATCAATAATTAATCTTCCATCCAATTTATAACGTCTTTCAACCTGTGTGAAGGCGAGACGTTCAGTTTCTCTACTTTCCCGTTTACAAGCTCCGCTTCAACAGTGGTATTGCCCGTCAGATGCAGTTTAAAGTGCACGTCCCACTCTTTGGGCCACGCGGGAAACAGGTGTATGTTCTCACCGGCTGTTTGAACAAGCATCTCCTGCAGCCCAATCATGCCGCTCCCTCCCCAGTTATGGTCGGGCGCCCAATCGAACCCCGGTCCCCAGAAGGCGGGAAAACGAAAAGGGCCATTCGCCATCTTCAGCAGGGTAATTCGTTTGGCCTCTTCCGTGAGCCCCAAGCATGCCGCGAAAATATTGTCCTGCTTCCAACCCACGTGGCTCCTGAACTTCAGCATGTCGGGATCATGAAGGTAGGTATTAATTGCCAAATCAATATCTTTTTTCCCCACTCCATACAGGCGCCAAGGGAAAACCGGGTATAGCTGGGGTGATTCCACGTTGTTGACTCTCTCCCACAGTTTTGCCGGAGCTATCAGTTCTTTCCCATCGATTACACGGGTGGTAATAGGGGGAATCCGGGATAACATACCGCTCCATTTCTCTTTGTCCGCGAGTCGGTTATCCAACGCGATCATCCGATCCAGAACAACCTTCAATGCCGATATGGTGGGAGTAGCGTTATATGCCATCTTGTAGGTTTCACACGCGGTGCCGGGATATAAAACCAAGTGTCCGTTTTCATCCAAGGTTCGTGCACCCCTTCGCTTCGCGAGGTAACTATAATGCTCGTCGAAAAAGGTGAGGCAGCTCTCTATCAGCGGAATGTACCGGTCGATATTGTTGCCGCTGTACGCGTTGGTCTCCAAGATCATCAGGCAAAATTCCAGCACGGTATCCCATTGGTACTCTAACCAAGCGTTATACTCGATGCCCTTATCAAAATAGTCGGGCCTTTTCCATCCATACTCGCTCGGGTTGGGCAAGCCGAAATTTTCCATCTGTTCGGTAAAGCAGGCCCCTTCGTGCCCCCAGTAAGTTCGAGATCGGGTTTCGGCATTCCCCAAGGCACGCGTGTAGAAGTTGAATTGAGCATCCATCATATCAATATCGCCGCTCTTCAACATGGGGAAATATACCAGGCGTTGGTTTTGCGCGGTGAAAGTGCCCCCGCCCCACTTCCTGTAATCGGGGGTAAATACCGAGGTAGAATCAACAAACGAGGGATCAAAGGTGAAGAGCCCCCCGTTGAACTTAGTGGGGTAAT
>ERZ1032852.223-NODE-223-length-15317-cov-7.785808_pt1 | contig 15317 bp, 13 predicted proteins | sample MGYA00516689_ERZ1032852 | MGnify/ENA primary metagenome ERZ1032852 (study PRJEB33719, sample SAMN04262499) | wastewater metagenome | biome: rural village; feature: composting latrine chamber; material: composting feces with ash | place: El Salvador | collected...
TCGCGAGAAAAGCGGCCTATGGTACCCGCATCCCCGGCGGGATGCGAGAGACCGGTGTCATACCATAAGAAGCTGGGCCTGCTGCCATATTGTCAGGGTGAAGTGTTCTACCTGTACCACCACCAGATGCCACGGAAAAGTACTTCTTACCTTCTTCTAAACATTCTTTCTTATATGTACCTGCAACTGGATGTTGATATCTTGTTGGATTTGTGGAGTTTCCTGTAATAGATAAGTCAACACCTTCAAGATGCATAATTGCAACACCTTCTTGTACATCATTGCCACCATAGCAGTTTACAGCAGCTCTATCTCCATTAGAGTATGATTTTCTTGCTACTTCTTTGACATCTCCTGTATCAAAGTTAAATTCAGTTTCAACATAAGTAAATCCATTTATTCTAGAAATAATTTTAGCTGCATCTTTTCCAAGACCATTTAGAATAACTCTTAAAGGATCTTTTCTTACTTTGTTAGCTGACTGGGCTATACCAATTGCACCTTCTGCCGCTGCAAATGATTCATGACCAGCTAGGAATGCGAAACATTTTGTTTCTTCTTCTAATAACATTTTTCCAAGGTTACCATGTCCTAAACCAACTTTTCTTTGATCTGCAACGGAACCAGGAATACAAAAAGATTGAAGCCCTTCACCGATTGCTGCCGCTGCATCTGATGCTTTTCTACAATCCTTTTTAATTGCAATTGCTGCTCCAGCTATATATGCCCAGCATGCATTTTCAAAACATATAGGTTGAATTTCTTTTACCATTTTATAAACATCAAGACCTGCGTCTTCTGTAATCTTTTGTGCCTCTTCAATAGATTTGATACCATAACTATTAAGCACTGAATTGATTTTGTCTATTCTTCTTTCATATGATTCAAATAAAGCCATTTTTATCTACCATACCTTTCTTTATTCAGTTCTTGGGTCAATCATCTTTGCTGCATCACTAACTCGTCCATATGTACCCTTAGCTTTTTCCCATGCAGTATTAGGATCATCGCCTTTTTTAATAAAGTCAGTCATAACTCCAAGATTAACAAATTCATATCCGATGATTTCATTTTCTTCATCTAGTGCAATTTTAGTTACATATCCTTCTGCCATTTCTAAATAGCGAGGACCTTTTGCTTGTGTTCCATACATAGTACCTACTTGACTTCTTAACCCTTTACCTAAATCTTCAAGTCCAGCACCAATTGTTAAGCCATTTTCAGAAAATGCACTTTGAGTTCTTCCATAAACAATTTGTAAAAATAATTCTCTCATAGCTGTGTTGATTGCGTCACAAACTAAGTCTGTATTAAGAGCTTCTAAAATTGTTTTACCTGGTAAAATTTCTGATGCCATAGCAGCAGAGTGTGTCATACCTGAACAACCTATAGTTTCTATTAATGCCTCTTCGATAATTCCATCTTTTACGTTAAGAGTTAACTTACAAGCTCCTTGTTGTGGTGCACACCAGCCTACTCCATGAGTAAAACCGGAAATATCCTTAACTTCTTTGGCCTTTACCCATTTTCCTTCTTCCGGAATTGGTGCAGCCCCATGGTTTGCGCCCTGAGCTACAGGACACATGTTTTGTATTTCTGTTGAATAAATCATGTTGAGACTCCTTTCAGTTTACCTATATGTATATAGTGCGAATCTTGTAAAATTTCGCACTTTCCTTAATATTTAATCACATACTTGCAAAATAGTCCATAGTTTTATTATAAATAGTTAATCTTTTAACACTTTTAGCAAGACCATCCCTCTTTTTCTGGTAAACATCCTAATTTGCAATTAATTAAAAATAGCTTAGTTGAAATTATAAACTACGATAGGTTTCAACTAAGCTAACTTAATTCTGGTTTACTTATGATAATAAAAAATTATTCATTTACAGAAAAGTCTTCCTCGACGCCGAGCGGCAACACAATTTCAATATCAACTATGGTTCATTCTCGCAAAAAATTAACTTCAATGCCACAATCAGCTACTCGTTTGCAAAGAACGCGGTTACCCGGTATAGTTTTATCGATGAGAAGGGTGTAACGCACAATACCTACGGAAATATTGGCAGGAACCACACCGTGGGTACCAACCTGTATGTGAGCTGGACGCCTACCCAGGCATTGCGCACCTATTTGAACGGTGGTGTTAATTATACCGATATTCAGAGTACCGGAAATCAGGAATCGATATCAGGACTGAGCAATAGCGGCTTTTCCGGCAGGGCGTTCGGGGGGCTCACCTATACTTTCCCGGGGGAGCTCCGACTGGGAGCGAACGGGGGACTTTTCTTGAATCGCGTGCAATTGCAAACCGAACAGTCGCCTTTTTATTTCTACTCCTTCAGCCTGATGAAGAGTTTTTTGGATAAAAAGCTGGATGTTTCACTGAATGCGCAAGACGTGTTCTCGAAATATCGAAAAATGACCACCACCACGCGCGGCGAAGGGTTCGTGCAGGAGAGCTTGTACAAGAATCCCATGCGGAACCTCCGGTTAAGCGTGACCTACCGTTTTGGAGAGTTAAAGACATCCATGAAACGGGTACAACGCGGTATCACCAACGAAGACGTGATGCAAGGCGGGGGTGAAGGAGGAGAGGGAGGTGCCGGTACCACTGGTGGCACCAGTCAATAACTAGTATAGTATGCGAATAGATATAATAACCGTTCTGCCGGAAATCATTGAAGGAGCCCTTTATAATTCCATCTTGAAGCGTGCTCAAGAGAAGGGGCTGGTGGAGCTCGAACTGCATAACTTGCGTGATTACACCCTGGATAAACATAAGCGGGTAGACGATTACCCGTTCGGGGGCGAAGCGGGTATGGTGATGCAGGTAGAACCCATCGATCGGGCAATTGGCTACTTGAAATCACAACGCGATTACGACGAGGTGATCTACACGTCGCCCGACGGCGAGCAGTTCACTCAAGGCGTCGCGAATGAATTATCGCTGCGGGGCAACCTTATAATTCTTTGCGGTCACTACAAGGGAGTGGATTACCGGGTGAGGGAACACCTGGTGACGCGCGAGTTATCCATCGGTGACTTCGTGCTGACGGGGGGAGAACTTGTCGCGGCCATGATTGCTGACGCGATCGTGCGGGTTATCCCCGGGGCGATTGGAGACGAGCAGTCCGCTCTTTCTGATTCGTTTCAAGACGGGCTGTTGGCACCTCCGGTGTATACCCGCCCGGCGGAGTACAAGGGGTGGAAAGTGCCGGAGGTGTTACTGTCAGGCCACGAGAAAAAAATCGACGAGTGGCGCCACGAACAGTCGATCGAGCGCACGAAGCGGCTTCGGCCCGACTTGCTGTAACATCCTTGACCGACCCGTTTCCCCTGTCTGCATCGCGAAGGGAAACGGCCCGGCTTGCTGCAACACCCTTGATCCCGTGCTCCCGATCAACCCGGTATAGGATAATCGAGCGAGAGGTGTTATCTTTGCAGTTTGCCGGCACTAACCCAAGACAATAAACATGGAAGTTAAACAAACAGCCATCGAGGGCTTACTTATCATCCGCCCGCGTGTTTTTACCGATCAGAGGGGATATTTCTTCGAGTCGTATTCACAACAGGAGTTCAAAGAGAAGGTACACGACACCCTTTTCGTGCAAGACAATGAAAGCAGCTCTACCCGGGGCGTTTTGCGGGGATTGCATTTTCAAAAACCGCCTTACGCGCAAGCCAAACTGGTACGCGTGGTAAGGGGAGAGGTGCTGGATGTAGCCGTGGACCTGCGGGCAGGGTCCCCCACGTTCGGGAAACACTCCGCGATAAAGCTGTCGGAAGAAAACAAGCTGCAGCTCTTTATCCCGCGCGGGTTCGCTCACGGGTTTATCGTCCTAAGCGAGAAAGCTGTTTTTCAATATAAATGCGACAACTATTACATGCCCGAACACGAGGGAGCACTTTTGTGGAGCGATCCGGCGCTGGGGATCGACTGGCTGCTCCCCGAGGAGGAGATCGTGCTTTCGGGGAAAGATAAACACAACCCGTTGTTGAAAGACATCATCGTGCCATGAAATCATTCCTCATTATCACATTTTATTCTATCTTTGTCATTTAAAACCACAACGATAAAAGAAAAATAGAAAAATGGTTATAGCTGTTGATTTCGACGGAACGATCGTCGAACACGCGTATCCTGCAATAGGGAAGCCAATCCCCTTTGCCATAGACACCCTTCTTCAATTACAAAAAGAGAACCACAAGCTCATCCTATGGACAGTGCGCGAAGGAGAATTGCTTCAGGAAGCAATCGATTATTGCGCGGAGCGAGGTCTCTACTTCTACGCCGAGAATGCCAATTATCGCGGGGAGGACAGGGCAACCGCTAATCGCAAGTTAGGCGTCGACATGTTTATTGACGATAGAAACGTGGGCGGCTTGCCCGATTGGGGGGTTATTTATAACGCGATTAACGTGACCCTTCAAAAAGGGGATGCCCTGCAGGTCTTGGCCGGTCAATCGGCCATGCCCGAACCAAAAAAGAAAAGAAGGCTTTTCGGTCGTCGGTGAAACAGCTGTTTCCGCTGCTTAATTACCCGCATACCATTGATACATCCTCTTTACACCTTCTTCGATCTCGACGGTATGCCGCCATCCTAAACCATTGAGTTTGGAGACATCGGTGAGCTTCCGGAGGGTACCGTCGGGTTTGGAACGGTCGAAAGCAATCTCGCCGGGGTAGTCGACGGTCTGCTTGACCAACATGGCCAAGTCGCGGATGCTGATCTCTTTGCCCGTGCCAATATTGATGTGACAATTCCGTATCTCGGTTTTCCCTCTCGACAGGTCCTGAAAATTCACGTTCTCCATGATGTAGACCGAGGCATCGGCCATATCTTCACTCCATAGAAACTCCCGGAGCGGTTTCCCGCTTCCCCAAAGCTCCACCCGCTCTTCACTGATGCCATACTTGCGAAGTTTGCTTTCTATTTCCTGTTGGCTGCCATCGCCGGAAACGCTTTCTACCGGACGTCGGGTAAAATCTTCTCGAATTGTATCCCAGTCGTTGTTCATCCATGCCTTTGCCAGGTGGATCTTACGGACGATCGCGGGCAACACGTGGCTCTTCTCGAGGTCGAAGTTGTCGTTCGGCCCGTACAGGTTGGTGGGCATTACCGCGATGTAGTTAGTACCGTATTGGATGTTGAAGCTTTCACACATTTTCAGGCCGGCGATCTTGGCAATGGCATACGGTTCGTTGGTGTATTCCAAGGGGCCGGTGAGCAGGGTGTCCTCGCTCATGGGTTGTGGTGCTTCACGGGGATAGATGCAGGTACTACCCAAGAAAAGAAGTTTTTTGATGCCGTGGCGGAAGCTCTCCCCGATAATGTTGTTTTGGATTTGCAGGTTCCGGTAGATAAAATCGGCCCGGTAGGTATTGTTGGCGATAATGCCTCCCACGTGGGCCGCGGCAAGGATGACGTATTCCGGTTTCTCCTCCTTGAAAAAAGCGTTCACGGCCGTGCCATCCAGTAGGTCCACCTCGGCGCGGGACTTTCCTACCAAACGGGTGTACCCCTTTGATTGCAGGTTCCGCCAAATGGCCGACCCTACTAACCCGCGGTGCCCGGCAACGTATATCTTGCTGTTTTTATCCATGATTGCTCTCTTTTTTTACAATTTCCATATCGTTTTTCACCATTCGCCTGACCAGTTCTTCGAACGATGTTCTCCGGGGATTCCACCCGAGTAGCGTCTTGGCCTTGGTGGGGTCACCCAGTAGCATCTCTACCTCGGCAGGGCGGAAATACTTGGGATCTACCTCCACCAGCACGCGGCCGGTGGCGTTATCGATTCCTTTTTCATTGATGCCTTCCCCTTCCCATCGCAGCGCTATTCCCGCTTCAGCAAAGGCAAGCGTGCAGAACTCGCGCACGCTGTGCATCTCTCCCGTGGCGATCACGAAATCTTCCGGTACGTCGTGTTGTAGCATCAGCCACATGCACTCCACGTAATCGGGCGCGTACCCCCAGTCGCGTCTCGCGTCGAGGTTCCCCATGTATAGCTTGTCTTGAACGCCCTGGGCAACCCGGGCAGCCGCCAGCGAGATCTTCCGGGTGACAAATGTCTCTCCCCTACGTTCACTTTCGTGATTGAAAAGGATGCCGTTCACCGCGAACATCCCGTAGGACTCCCGGTAGTTTTTCGTGATCCAGTACCCGTATAGCTTCGCTACCCCGTATGGGCTGCGAGGGTAGAACGGGGTGGTCTCTTTCTGGGGCACTTCTTGTACCAAGCCAAACAACTCGGAGGTGGAAGCCTGGTAGATGCGCGTTCTCTTTTCCAGCCCCAGTATCCTCACCGCTTCCAAAAGCCGTAAGGTGCCCACGGCATCGGTCTCTGCCGTGTACTCGGGCACATCGAAGCTCACCTTTACATGGCTCTGGGCGGCGAGATTGTATATCTCGTCGGGTTGAACCTGCTGGATAACGCGGATGAGCGAGCTTGAATCGGTCATATCGGCATAGTGTAACTCGATAAGCCGTTTCTGCTTCATATCGCGGATCCATTCGTCGAAATAAAGGTGCTCGATCCGTCCCGTGTTGAACGACGAAGACCGCCGCAAGGTGCCGTGTACTTCGTATCCTTTTTCCAAGAGCAACTCGGCAAGATACGAACCGTCCTGCCCCGTGATCCCCGTTACCAGCGCTTTCTTCATATGATTAATTTATACTGATGTTGTATGCAATGCTGATGCCCGGCACGAAGAAATTTTTTTCGCGTATGGCGCTGTTCTTACCTCCGAATCCCATATCACAATAAATCGAGAAATTGAACTGCTGTAAGGCATAACCCACTATAGGCGAGAAAGCGAACCCCGAGTAGCTAGCACCAAATACCACGCCAATACGAGGCTCCACGAAAAAACCGTCATCTACACCCTGTTGGGTCAAGCGATAACCGACCAATGGCATGATGTAATTGAACCCGTCGTTTGCCTTGTTCATGATGCTAGAGAAGAACTTGCCTTCCCCGTAAGGATTATTGAAAGCTTTCGCGCTTAAAGAGATGTAATTACGCGGGTTCAACGAAAAAAGGTTGTCTTGGGCGAGCCACGCGAGCGTGCCCCCTATACCCAGTTTTTTATCGCGATTCGTGTTGACTACGAAACCGGCATCCGCCGAAACATGAATATAATTGGCATCTTGGGCCGTTGCCGCTGGGGTAGTTAGCGCGATAAGCAAGATGACGATAAGAAATATCCGTTCCATTTACATTGATTTACAAGTGATTAATAGAGTAGTTTTTACTATTCTTCAGGAATGAATTCCTGTTTGCACATATAGTGAACTTGTCCGAAACGCATCCTATATTATGCAAATATAGCGAGTTAATTTTGTTTCACAAAGTTCAATTCTCGTTCACAATCGCGGTCGTCGGGTGATTTTTGCTATTCGGTGTGGTTTTTCAGGAGAAAAACATCTATTTTTGTACCTTATCTTTAAAAATTGAATTTAAATGAAGCAAGACAGGCAGATCGCCGAGATCATCGAGAAAGAGCATGAGCGGCAGTTGAAAGGGATCGAACTGATCGCGTCCGAGAACTTCGTGAGCGACCAAGTAATGCAGGCCGCCGGGTCGGTATTGACCAACAAGTACGCCGAGGGATACCCGGGAAGGCGCTACTACGGGGGGTGCGAAGTGGTGGACCTGAGCGAACAGCTGGCGATCGACCGGCTGAAGGAGCTTTTCGATGCTCAATGGGCCAACGTGCAGCCACATTCGGGTGCCCAAGCCAACGCGGCGGTATTCCTGGCCTGTCTGAACGCGGGAGATACCTTTCTGGGACTCAACCTTTCGCACGGAGGGCACCTCACGCACGGTGCACCGGTTAATTTTTCAGGTCTGATGTTCCGCCCCATCGCCTACAGCGTACGGGAAGAAGACCAACGGGTAGATTACGAACAACTGGAGTCGCTGGCTCGTTCCGAACGCCCCAAGTTAATCATTGCCGGGGCATCGGCCTATAGCAGGGAGTGGGACTATGCCCGTATCCGCCAAGTTGCCGACGAGATAGGAGCTATTTTCATGGTCGACATGGCACATCCCGCCGGGCTGATAGCAGCGGGACTGCTTGAGAATCCCGTGAAATACGCGCACATCGTTACTTCTACCACGCACAAGACGCTTCGCGGACCGCGTGGCGGGGTCATCCTGATGGGTGAAGATTTCGAGAACCCGTGGGGAGTGAAAACCCCAAAAGGCGAGGTGAAGATGATGTCGGCCATGCTGGACTCCGCGGTGTTCCCGGGGATGCAAGGCGGGCCGCTGGAGCATATCATTGCCGCGAAGGCGGTGTCGTTCCACGAAGCGTCGCAGCCGGAATACAAAGTGTACCAAACACAGGTGAAAAAGAACGCGACGGCCATGGCAACTGCTTTCATCGACAAAGGATATAACGTGGTATCCGGGGGGACGGATAACCATATCGTGCTGGTAGACTTGCGCGGGAAATTCCCCAACCTTACCGGTAAGGTTGGCGAGAACGTGCTGGTGGAAGCCGATATTACCGTTAACAAAAACATGGTGCCCTTTGATAGCCGTAGTCCTTTCCAGACCTCGGGGCTGCGCTTCGGTACACCTGCCATTACTACCCGGGGAGCCAAGGAGGAACTGATGGGCGAGATCGTGGAGATGATCGACAGCGTGCTTTCAAACCCGGAAGATGAGAAGGTAATCGCGTCGGTGCGGGAGAAAGTGAATGCCACGATGAAACAATACCCGCTCTTCGCCTGGTAAAGTCAATGTGACTAATGTGCCAATATGTTAATGTGCCAATTTTCTTAGGAACGAGAGCAAAGTCAAACTTGTTTGAGATTTGCAGAGTGACGACAGAAAATGGACGAAGTCAATGTGACTAATGAAACTAATGCGGCATATGTAGGCCCTACTTGATTGATTAGTCATGCAAAAAACAAAATAAGCGAATGGGGGATGGTTTGAACCGTTCCTCATTTTTGTTTATTTTTGTGCAAAACTCGTGACCAGAGATGCAGTACAAGTCCTGAATGAATATCCTTCAAACCGAAATACAGTTCGTGCCGGGTGTTGGTCCTAAACGGGCCGATATCCTGAATAAAGAGATCGGCATCTTTACTGTCGGTGATTTACTGAGGTGGTACCCCTACCGCTATATCGACCGAAGCCGGATCTATTATATCCATGAAATTGATCAATCCACCGCCTATATTCAGCTGAAAGGAAAGATTACCGCTTTCGAGACGTTCGGAGAAGGGCGAAGGCGACGCCTCGTGGCTCATTTCACCGATGGGACCGGCTTCGTGGACCTAATCTGGTTTCAGGGAATCCGTTTCATCGAAGGGAAATACAAGCTCAACCAAGAGTATATTGTCTTTGGAAAGCCCGGCCTCTTCAATGGCAAGTGGAACATCGCGCACCCCGATATCGATCCTTTCATGAATGAATCGGACGCACCGGAAGGGTTGATGCCCATGTACAACACCACGGAGAAGATGAAAAACCATTACCTCAACTCCAAGGCGATGCAAAAGATCATCGAAAGCGCGTTCGGCTTGATCAAAGAGCCGCTCCCCGAAACGTTGTCGAGCGATGTGATCAAGGCTGCCAGCTTGATGCCGTTTCACGATGCCATCGAGAACATTCATTTTCCCAAGGCTGCCGGGCTACTACGTGACGCGGAGTTTCGGTTGAAATTCGAAGAACTTTTTTATATCCAACTCAACATCGTGCGCTACGCGGCCGACAGGAAAGAGAAGTTGAAAGGTTTTGTCTTCGGGAAGGTAGGCCATTACCTTAACTCGTTTTACAAGCAACGGCTGCCGTTCCCGCTGACCAACGCGCAGAAACGGGTAATCAAGGAGATACGGCGTGATACCGCGCTGGGAAAACAGATGAACCGGCTGCTGCAGGGCGACGTGGGTAGTGGTAAGACGCTGGTGGCCCTCATGTGCATGCTGATAGGGATTGACAACGGTTTTCAAACCTGCCTGATGGCACCCACGGAGATCTTGGCATCGCAACACTTCGATACCTTCCGGGAAATGCTTTCGGGGATGGAGCTGCGGGTGGAACTGCTTACCGGCTCCACGAAGAAGAAGGAGCGGGAGGTGATTCATGCCGGCTTGCAGTCGGGAGAGGTCGATATCCTGATCGGCACGCACGCGCTGATCGAGGATGTAGTGCAGTTTCGTAACCTCGGTTTCGTGGTGATCGATGAGCAACACCGCTTCGGGGTAGCCCAGCGAGCGAAACTGTGGGCGAAGAACGAACGCCCGCCGCACGTGCTGGTGATGACTGCCACGCCCATCCCCCGCACGCTGGCCATGACGGTGTATGGCGACCTCGACGTGTCGGTGATCGACGAACTGCCGCCGGGAAGGAAGCCGGTGCAGACCCTCCACCGGTACGACAAGAAGAGGGGAGCGCTTTACCAGTTCATCCGGGAGCAGGTGGACGCGGGGCGACAGGCGTATATCGTGTACCCGTTAATCGAGGAGAGCGAGACGCTCGACCTGAAGAACCTAGAGGAGGGGTACGAGCATATCAAGGAGGCGTTCCCGGAATTTACCGTCTGCAAGATGCACGGGCGGATGAAGCCGGCGGAGAAAGAGGAGGTGATGCGCCGGTTCGTTGCCAACGAGGTGCGGATCATGGTTTCCACCACCGTGATCGAGGTGGGGGTGAACGTGCCCAACGCGAGCGTGATGGTGATCGAGAGCGCACAGCGGTTCGGACTTTCGCAGCTTCACCAGCTACGGGGCAGGGTGGGGCGGGGAGCGGATCAGTCGTATTGCGTCTTGATCACGCCCTACGAGATATCGTCCGATACCCGTAAGCGGATGGAGATCATGACGGAGAGCAATGACGGATTCGTGATCGCGGAAGCCGACCTGAAATTACGTGGCCCGGGTGACCTGGAAGGGACGCAGCAAAGCGGTATCCCGTTCGACCTCCGGATCGCCGACCTGGTGCGGGACAACGCCATCCTCTTTCGTGCTCGGGAGATTGCCGAAGAGGTGATCAATAAAGACCCAGCACTCGAGCAGCCCGATCACCGGGTACTCAAACAGCAACTCGACCGGCTGGGCGGCAACCGCTACGAGTGGGGCCGGATTAGTTAGTTATACAGGTCTTTTCATTGTTTACTTCAATGGCCTTTCCATGATGAAATGCTTGGTTAGAGAGCTAACCATCGGGGTGGAAATATCTTATCGATAAGGGGTACATGGTATTTTGCTAAAAAGACGTATCTTCGCGGCATGGAAAAATTAGTGATTGTTGGATGCGGTTATCTGGCTGATATTGTAGCCGACGCGTTATTGAACGGGCTATTGCCCAGTTATGATCTGGTGGGTGTTTATTCGAGAACAGCAGCAAAAGCGGAGCGACTGGCCGCGAAGATGAAGGATCAAGGGCGAGAGTGCAAGGCTTGTTCTTCTCTGGAGGAACTGCTCGCGTTAAAACCACGCTACATGGTGGAGGCTGCTTCCCCGGCAGCCATGAAAGAGATAACAATGCCTACCTTGAGAAACGGCACCTCTATCGTTACCTTATCCATTGGTGCTTTCGCGGACACGGCCTTTTACGAGGAGACGAAGAAAACGGCCGCGGAGAACGGGGCAAAGGTGTATATCGCTTCCGGTGCTACCGGCGGGTTTGATGTACTTAGGACTGCTACCCTCATGGGGAATGCTTCAGCCGAGTTCCTGAATCAAAAAGGAGTACGCGCATTCAGGAGATCGGGCCTCTACACGCCAGAGATGGAGACAACCAATGTGCCGGTCTTTTCAGGCACCGCGCGGGAAGCTATTCAAACCTTTCCTACCGGGTTGAACGTGGCAGTGGCGGCTTCATTAGCTACCGTGGGCCCTGAAAAACTGCAGGTTGCCATGGAGGCGACTCCCCGGTTTGAGGCGGGTGATAGGCAGCGAGTGGAAATCAAAAACGATGAGGTGCATGCCGTGGTGGATGTCTTTAGTGCAACACCAGCGATTGCCGCTTGGTCGGCGGTTAGCACGCTTCAAAATATCGCTTCGCCGATAGTTTTCTAAAGCAAAACAAAGAACGGATCAAGGGGAAGGTGCAAACCTCTTCTCGTGTTAAATAAAAAGAGGGTGGAATCACGATTGTTCAGTGAAATCACCCTCTTCCTTTTTAGGCGTGTGAGCTGCTAATCAATACTGATCCCGGTGACGTCTGATAAGTTCTTGAGCACTTTTTCACTCAACCGATCGAAGGCTTGACGGGTGCGACCGGTGGATACCTGCATGCACCGCACGTTCGGGTGATCGAGCAAATGTTCGCCTCCCAACGCGCCTACCGTATCGCAAAAACAGAGGTTGTCGCCTTCGAGCCACTTTAAAAAAGGAGCTTCGTCCCACGCGGGGGAAAGCCCGGTGTTGAACAGTAGCTTTTTATTTCCCAGCTTTTCAAATTGAGCCTCGTGTAGCAACACGGTGTTCCGGTTGAGGCAGCAGAAGAGCGCTTCGTTGTACTCGAGCAAGTCGTCAAGCGGGAGGAAACGGTATCCTTTCGCTTTTGCCCACTCTTTCTCGCTCCGTGCAAAGTAGGAGATTTCCGCTCCCAAGAAGTGCAACGCATCGGCAATCATGCCACCCGACTTCCCGAGTCCCACGATACCTGCCTTTAGCCCGGTAATCTCCCGTGCCATCCCGTCCCACGGCTCTTGATCAAAACCGTGCAGGCAACGTATCAGCTCGCTGATCACGTACTCCACGACCCCTTCGTCGCCGTAATCGCGAATCCCGGTAACGGTAATTCCCTTGCTGTTGGCGTAATGGATGTCCACGTTGGAACTCTCGGGGGTATAGAGTGATGCGCAGATACCGATATACTTCACATTGGGGCATTGTTCCAGTGCTCCTTTCCCAAGTTTGGATGTATAACTGAGCAGTACCGCGTCGGCATCACCGATACGCGCGGCTATCTCGTTATCGTCTACCGGGATATCTTCATGGAGGATGACCTCTTTGGCAAATAAATGCAACTTTTTCTCGGCCGATGGAATCAAGCTCACCGGCTCTATCGCTACTAATTTTTGAAACATACAGATTTTTCTACTTGTCGTGGTTTAAAATTTGTGTCGAAAGACAAATATAGTGAAAGTTGAGCGATAAGTTGAAACTTGTTTTCAAACTTATCCGAAACGCATCTAAATGTACACTTTTTGCACGAGGAATTCAAATATCAGTTCCTCACCTCTACTATGAAAAATCCCCCTTGGGAAAGCATAAAGCTCTGCCAAGAGGGATGTTATACCGCTGCTTTATTCAAAAGCTAAAACGCGATGCTGGCGCCACCGGACAGCCAGAAACCGGGCTGGGGAATATTTCCGAAATCCACGTGAGTGGCATTGAAAATATTGTTCGCGCTCGCGAACAGGTTGATACTATGGAGCGAGTAATTGGCTTTCAGGTCCAGTAGAGCAAAAGGCTCGAAATTGACCCGCTCCCCCGGTTGTAAATCGGTGTATTGCACGTAGGAGCCGGCTCTCTCCTGCCAGCGGAAATGCCAAGATAGGGTAAGGCCTTTTACTACCTCGTGATGCAGGGCGGCCGTGAATTTATGGCGAAGGTGGTTGAGCGCGTAATTTGATATCAACTCGTCTTCTACCCGGCCCTGGTGGAGATGCATATAGCCCGCTTGAAACGACCGCAAGGGTTGAGTTGCACCGAACCACTCTTTCAGGTCCAAGCTCAGGTTGACTTCAACTCCCCTCGTGTTGATCTTCGTGTGGTTTCTTGACTCCCACAGCGCGTCGGGGGAGGGTTTTACCCAGTCGATCATGTTGCTCCCTTTCATGTAGAACGCGGCAATGCTGCCGTTCACCACCCGTTGGGTGTATTTAGCACCTGCTTCGAACGCTTCGGAGCGTTCTGCCTCCAAGTGGCTGTTCCCCACGTGCGTGGCGGTGGTGTAATAGAGGTCGGTAAACGTGGGCATACGGGTAGCCTTGTTCCACGAGGCGTACAGCCTTAGTGATTCCCACGGCCTGTAAGACACGTTTAGCGCCGGGTAAAGGTCGAACGTGTTCGTGATGGCCGTGTTGTAATTCAGTAGACCACCCACCGAGAGGGTGAACTGGCGGAGAATAAAATTATGTTCCAGGAAATAGCTGATATTGCTCCGGTTGTCCGAGTAGCTGTACTTTCCCACGGGCTCCTCCATCGGTTTCCCGAGGACGCTGCTCAGTATCCCCTCGTTGCGGAATTCGCCCCCAAACGCGGTGATCCCCCAGCGGGAGGCGTATTGCATATGGAGATTCATGCCAAACACGTCGCTCCGGTGATAATTGTGCCCTTTGTATGTGTCGGGTATATTGGGGGCACCATCCCGGTATAGTTGAAATTCGTCGTAATGGCGGCTCCAGTAGATACGGGGAATGAATTTCAGCCGCCCGTTGGTTTCACCGCGGATGGAAGCGAATATCCCCTGTGTATCGTCGAATTGGTTAGGGTGCGCGGCCGAGTAAAAGGTGTTGGCTCCCTGCTTCTTGTCGTTTACCCCTGCTTGGAAGTCGATGGAGGCATCATTCAGCTCGAACCGGCTTTGCCAGAGCAGGTTGGTGATGTCGTAATCGCTGTTCTGGATGTACCCGTCGGAGTGTTTATAGCCCGCCGACAGCGTGTGGAGGGAGTTGCCCGCCCGGTACGCACCCCTTGCTTCCGCGCCGAAGAGGCCGTGCATGCCGCCTTCCAGCTTCGCGAAACCGTTGGACTCGCTGTCTTTTTTCGTGATGATGTTTACTCCCCCGGCAAAGGCACTGGCACCATACACGAGCGATGAAGGGCCTTGGACGATCTCGACGCGCTCGATATCGGAAAGGTTGATGGGGAGATTGAAACTGTAATGTCCCGTGTGGGGGTTGGTGAGGTTTACACCGTTGAGGAGAATGGCTGTCTGATCGAATGATCCGCCGCGAAGGGAGATGTCCGCCTGTACGCCGTGCGGCCCGCGTTGCAGGATATCCACGCCTGCCACGTGATTCAAAAGGTCTTCTACACTACGGACCGGGGCTCGCTCGATCTCTTCTCTCGTGATGATGGTTACCTGTTTGGCTGCCAGGTTCAACGGTAGGTCTACCCTGGAAGCGGTAACCACCACTTCATCCAGCTCGGTAAGCGGGATGGTGTCGGTTGATGACACGGCATGTACCCGTTCCATGGGTTCCGCCGCCGCCGCGTGCGCGCTTACCAACGTGCTGCCCGACAAGACGCCGATGGTGACGGCCTTGTGGATGCTGTTAAAGACGCTGTACGACTTACGGGCGAATCGTTTGAAACGAAATGCCTTCATCGGGTTCA
>ERZ1032852.224-NODE-224-length-15293-cov-6.357790_pt1 | contig 15293 bp, 6 predicted proteins | sample MGYA00516689_ERZ1032852 | MGnify/ENA primary metagenome ERZ1032852 (study PRJEB33719, sample SAMN04262499) | wastewater metagenome | biome: rural village; feature: composting latrine chamber; material: composting feces with ash | place: El Salvador | collected...
GCGGTCTATCTCTCGACAAGAGATAGACGAAAAATTAATATTACAGCTTATAATCAGAAATGAAGAATTTGAACAAGTATTCCACGACCATCACGCAGGATCCCACGCAGCCTGCCGCGCAAGCTCAATTGTACGCGTTAGGGTTAACGGAAGAAGACCTGAACAAGGCTCAAGTGGGCATCGTGAGCATGGGGTACGACGGGAATCCCTGCAACATGCACTTGAACCAGTTGGCCCTGGAGATAAAAAAGGGGGTTTGGAAAAATAACTTGGCCGGGTTTATCTTTCACACTATTGGTGTGAGCGACGGCATGAGTAACGGCACGGATGGGATGCGCTATTCGCTGGTGAGCCGCGAGGTAATCGCCGACTCCATAGAGACGGTGTGTGGCGCGCAGTATTACGACGCGTTGATCGCAGTTCCCGGGTGCGACAAGAACATGCCCGGATCGTTGATCGCGATGGGTCGGTTGAACCGCCCCTCGATCATGGTATACGGTGGAACCATCGCGCCGGGCCACTACAAGGGGAAAGATCTCAATATCGTGTCTGCTTTCGAGGCATTGGGAGAAAAGATCGCCGGCAAGCTCGGCGAGGAGGACTTCAAGCAGATCGTGAAGCGAAGTTGTCCGGGCGCGGGCGCGTGCGGCGGCATGTATACCGCCAATACCATGGCATCGGCTATTGAAGCGATGGGGATGAGCTTGCCGTATAGTAGCAGCAACCCGGCGGTTAGTAAAGACAAGAGAAACGAATGTCACGAAGCGGGTAAATACATCCGTTTGTTGATGGAGAGAGATATTAAACCGCGGGACATCATGACCCGAAAGGCGTTTGAAAATGCCATCACGGTCGCCATCGCGTTGGGAGGAAGCACCAACGCGGTGTTACACTTGCTGGCCATGGCGCGAAGCGTGGACGTGGAACTGTCGATTGATGATTTCCAGGCGTTTAGTGACAAGGTACCCCTTATTGCCGATTTTAAACCGAGCGGCCACTACCTGATGGAGGATTTGCATAACAACGGGGGAGTCCCGGCTGTAATGAAATACCTGCTGAAAAAAGGAATGTTGCACGGGGAGTGCCTGACGGTGACGGGTAAGACCGTGGCGGAGAACTTGGCTGAAGCCGCTGACCTCGACTTTGAGAAACAGGATATCATTGTTCCGTTGGAGAAACCGTTGAAGGCCACGGGCCACTTGCAAATCCTCTACGGCAACTTGGCGGAACGAGGGAGCGTTGCCAAGATCAGTGGGAAAGAAGGAGAACGATTTGAAGGCCCCGCACGGGTTTTTGATGGAGAGAAAGAGCTTATCGCGGGAATTTCTAACGGGCGGGTAAAAGCCGGTGACGTGGTAGTTATCCAGAACGAGGGACCGAGAGGCGCGCCGGGCATGCCTGAGATGCTGAAACCCACCTCCGCGATCATTGGTGCCGGTCTGGGAAAATCGGTGGCATTGATCACCGATGGGCGTTTTAGTGGGGGTACCCACGGGTTTGTGGTAGGACATATCACTCCTGAGTCGTTTGAGGGTGGTCTGATTGGTTTGGTCCAAGACGACGATATCATCGAGATTGACGCGGTGAATAACAGCATCAACGTAAAAATATCCGAGGAAGAGATTGCCCGACGCCGTGCCGCGTGGAAACAACCTCCTTTAAAGGTAACCAATGGCATCCTCTTTAAATATGCCAAACTGGTAAAGGACGCTTCGCACGGCTGCGTCACAGATGAATAAGTTTTACTCGCTTTGACCTGACGGATGGTTGGCTTGTTCTTTAATTGTGTTAGAGAATAACTCTATGTATTCCGTGGGACGCATGTTGAACTCTTTTTTGAAACAGGAACTGAAATACTTTGGGTCATTGAATCCCACGGCGTACGCAAGATCAGATATGCGTATGTTCCGGTTCTGATCCATGATTTGGCAGGCCGCATTCATCCGTATATTTGTGATGAAGGCGGAAGTGTTTAATCCTGTCAGGGTCTTCAGCTTGTTGTACAGGGTTGACTTGCTTACGCCCATCTCCTCGGAGAACTGCTGTTGGTCAAAGCTGGAGTCATCCAAGTGCCTGTTGACACATTCAATGGCTTTCGAAAGGAATTGTTCGTCGATATTGGTGAAGTTCAACTCTTTTAGTTCAAACACAAGCTGGCTTTTGAAGTCGGTCGCAATGCGTTCTCGGCTTTTTAATAGGTTTTTGATTCGAGCGTGAAGCACGTTCAGGTTAAATGGTTTGCTGATAAACGCGTCGGCACCGGTTTCATACGCGATGGCCCGGTCTTTTTCATCCGACTTTGCCGTTAGTATGATTAGCGGTATGTGGCTGTAATCGATATTGCTTTTGAGTAGCTTGCAGAGTTGAATGCCATCCATTTCGGGCATCATGATATCCGACACGATGATATCGATTTTCTCGTGTTCAAGTACTACCAGTGCCTCTTTTCCATTGAGGGAGGTGAATACCCGGTAGTCTATGCTTAGTAAATTTTGGATAAGCTGTAAAATCTCTTCATTATCTTCCACGACAAGAATCGAGTATTGTTTTCTCGGCTTTTTATTGATGTTCTCGGCCTCCTCCTTTTCTTCTTCTTCCGTGTAATCTTCCGCGTCTACTCGCTTGTTGTTGTCGTGAATAGTATCCAAAGAATCTTTTAAATGAGCCGGGTGGGGCGTGTCTATCTCGGAATCGGCAAAGTAGGAAATATCAATGGGAAGCGTGACTGTAAATTCACTCCCTGCTCCCAAATCACTTTCCACGCTCACGTTCCCGTGCGATAACGTCACCAGGTCTTTTACCAGCGAAAGGCCAATCCCGGTGCCGGTGGTATCGTGTTTGCGGTATTCGCCTTCATAAAACCGTTCGAACAGTATTTTCTGATCGGCTTTCGAGATCCCCGCGCCATCATCTTTCACGGATATTTTAATATAGTCCTTCTCTTTGTCGTGGTAGGTTAATGTAAGGTGTATGGCTCCTCCCACTTTCACGTATTTTACCGCGTTGGAGATGAGGTTGTAAAGTATCTTATCCAGCTTGTCAACATCAAATAAACCATGGATGTCTTCCGGGTCACTCACGAAAGAAAAGTGGATTTTCTTTTTCTTGATCAGGGGATAAAACGCGTTGGTAGAGTGTCTCATGAACTCAGAGATATTGCCGTGAGACACGCGTAGCTTGAGGTTTCCTGTTTCGGCTTTCCTGAACTCGAGAATTTGCTGCAGTAGTCGAGTTAACCGGTATATATTACTAGTTAACGTCTCGTACAGGTTGTCTTTGCGCGGGGAAGAATGTTGCAGTTCATCTACCGTGGCTGATATTATGGTGAGGGGGGTAAGAAGTTCGTGCGTCACGTTGGTGAAAAATTGGAGCTTGGCATGGTTGAGCTCTTCTGTTTTTGCTTGTTCTATCTCGGTATATCGTAGTTGGCTCTGCAAGCGTAAACGATTTTGAATGTTCCGGTAGATTGCATAAGCAATAAGTAGAAATGTGAAAAGATATAACCCAAAGGCCCACCACGACAGCCAGAAGGGTGGTAGTACTTGAATGCGCAGTTCCTTGACCTGCTCGTTCCAAACCCCGTTTTGTGCCGTTGCTCTCAACAGGAACGTGTAATTTCCGGCAGGCAGGTTATTGTAATAAGCCGCGTTTTGGTGCGAATCGGCGTACCTCCACTCGCTATCGAACCCTGCCAACTTGTACGCGTACTTGTTCAGTTCCGGATTCTTGTAATTCAAAGTAGCGAAATGGATGCTAAAATTATTGTACTCGTGTGGAATAGTAACGTGTTGGGTGAATGCTGGCCGTATTTCGGATATTTTACCTGCTGCCTTGTCATCCAAAAGCAAATACGAGGTATTTAATACCTGTATATCCGTGATATAAAAAGGTATCGAGTCGATATGGGTGTTTATTCGCTCTGGATAGAATCGTGCTAATCCTTTGTATCCGCCGAAGAAGAGCTCCTTGTTATAAGTGCAGGACGACTTGGGAATAAAGAAATTGTCATATAGCCCGTCGGCCGTCGTGAAAACACGATAGCCGGTTAGTTCTGATGCCGCGTTGAAAGAGAGCCTTGCCAGCCCCTTGTTGGTGCCTATCCATAGATTTCCTTGCCAGTCCTCCATGATAGAGCTGATCATGGTTCCCAAGATAAAAAACGGGGGTGATTTGTCGATAAATGAATCCGACGTCTCGTCGTAGAGGTATAATTTCCCGTTTTCGGACCCTGCCCATAAACGTTGCCGTGCATCATAATGCAATACCGTGATCGCGCGCGACGTGAGTTTCTCATTTTCAACGGTGTAATTTTTGAAGGTGAGTCCCTCTTCATGTAAGGGATCTCCTTCCACGGATAGTATGCCGTGGTTAACCGTGGCGATCCAGATTCTATCGTCTTGGCTCCCCGTGATATCGATCATGGTCAACGCCTCCAGCTGTTTATCTTCAAGAATTATCTCATCGTAAATGAGCCCGTTGCCGTCATTAAGCCAGATGCCTAAGCCATACTGTGTGGCTATCCACGTGTTTTTTTTTCGATCCACGTGAATGCTTCGCACACGATTGTCGCTAATGAAATTGCAATTCTGCTCGGTGTAGGCCTGCACCGGTTCCCCTTTCTTGTAGACCCACAAACCTCCCCCGTACGTGCCAAATAGCACTTCATCCACATCCCGCGGTTGAATATCGTAGGTGGTGATTTGTCCCACGTTTTTAAACTCGGGAAGATCCAGTTGCGAAAGGGTCCTTCCCGATTTTTTATCGTGTTTTACAACGCCATACGTGCCAACCCCCATCCACATGTTATCCTCATCCACGTGAACCGATCGTATTGCACCGGTAGGTATTTCCGGGAGGTTCACACCGAAGAAATCAAACTTCGACTCTTCCGTGTTTGTAAACAAGACGGCGCCACCGATAGAGCCAATCCAGATATTAGCCTTACTATCCCGGATGATGGAGTTGATCTCGTTGGAAGGAAGCTTGTTGGTCTCGTGGCTCATGCCCCAGTTGATAAACCCGGTGGGGCTGCCATACTCCAGTATACTCAATCCGCTACGGGTACCTACCCAAAGCGTGTTCGTGTTGATATCCTCGCAAATGTCATAGACGATATCGTCCGATAAACTTTCGGGATTGCTGTCGGTGTGCCGGTATGTTTTTAGCCGGTAGTTTTGCATGTCACGCGGGTTCTCGAGCAGATGAAGTCCTTCTCCCCACGTCCCTAACCAGATGTTTTTCTTGCTGTCTTCATAAATCACGTGTACCGAGTTGCGCGGATTTAACGGTGGGTAATCGTGAAAGATATTTCTTGCCGGGGTATAACGGTACAAGCCATTGCTCCAGGTCCCGATCCATATTTCACCGTCCGTATCCTCTATGATGGTTTTCACCGACCCGGTAATGGCGGTATCGCCTATTTTTTGCAGGCTATGATGTATGAAAGCATTTTTCTCGGGATCATACTTGAACAACCCGTCATCCATGCCGATCCATATTTCATTTTTCCGCGTAACAAGGATACATGAAACCACCTTGTTTGTTATACTTTGGATTTCAACTGCCTCGAATGTTCCTAACCTCTTGTCAAACCGGCTCACTCCGTTGTACGTGCCTACCCAAAGGTTGCCTTTATCATCGTCGGCCAAACAGGAGATATTATTGCTCGTTAATGAAAGCGGTTTTTGTTGATGGGTGGCGTAGACCGTTATCCGTTGCCCGTCATACATGCAAAGCCCGTTTCTCGTGGCAAACCACATGAATCCTTCCCTATCTTGGTAAACTTTCTGGATTTCATTGGAAGGGAGACCATTCGTGGTACTGATGATATTAAAATCAAGATCAAGCCCCCCTGTTGAGGATACATGAAATTTATCCAGCCGAACAAGAGTATAAAAACAGCATGAAACAACTTGAAAGGAGCGGGTATGGTATGGATTGACTTTTTCATTGGGATCTTATTTTTTCACAAAAATAGAAAAATTCACGACAATTCAAGAAAAACTCAAGTTGGCAATTTAGTTAACATGCCGCATAGATGGGTTAAATCGAGGTTTGAAGAGAGGTGTTTCTTATTTTTCGACCTTTTTAAGCGATAATTAGAGTTCGTTTGCATATCGTCAATTTATCTTTGCCCGATCACCTCTATCTATTAATAAAATTATAATTAAATGAATTTTGCCTATGAGTGGGAAGTCCTGAATCATTAAAAAAGAGAGAATGAAATTGATTTCACTAAAAAGTCACAAGATCTACTGGAATATTATTTTTAAATCATTTATTAATCTATGTACAAACTTAAATCATTTATTACATGTGTCGCCTTATGCTTATGGAGCATTACGGTGTATGCGCAAAACAGCATAACCGGTAACATATCTGATGTGAATGGTGAAGCTGTGATTGGCGCGAGCATACTGGAGAAAGGCACTACTAATGGTACCGTGACCGATGTTGATGGTAATTTTACATTAAACGTGTCACAAGGGGCCATTCTTCAAGTTAGTTATATTGGCTACGAAACACAGGAGATTGTAGTGGGCAATCGGCAGGTCATCAGCGTTGTGTTGGAAGAAGACGCGACAACGTTGGATGAATTGGTCGTTGTTGGTTACGGATCCATGCTTAAAAAGGATTTGACCGGTTCGGTAGTTCAGATTCGTCCCGACCGGATAGCCGACGAAAATCCCAAGACAATACAGGATATTCTTCGCGGCACCGCGGGCATGGCGGTTGGATACGACGCTTCTGCAAAAGGGGGCGGCTCTATACAAATTAGGGGGCAACGATCGGTATACACGGGAGGAGGACATAACGAGCCATTGATCATCCTTGATGGAATGCATTTCTATGGAGAGATGTCGGAAATCAATCCCGACGATATTGGGCAAATCGATATCTTGAAAGATGCGTCGGCAGCTGCTATCTATGGTGCGCAAGCTGCTAATGGCGTAATCATTATTACCACTAAAAAAGGGCAGCTTGGCAAGCCAGTTGTGAATGTCAGTGTTAACGTAGGAGCCACAACAAAAAGCTCTTATCGTGAGATGTGGAATCCGGTTGAATACATGATTCACCGTGAGGATTATTACAAAGCCGCGACATACGGTCTGAATCCTTCAACAGGCGTGTATGAGGCATACCAAACAGGCAGTGCGCCGAGAGGTTATTTTGACCATCCTGACAACTTATCCGGCCTGGGGGTTGACTTGAGCACATGGAGGACGACAGGCGCTATTTTACCCTATGAAGGAGAAACGGATGCCAGTTTGTATGCTCGGCGTTTGGGGATGGGCGCTGAAGGTACCCAATTGTTATTGGATAACTATGTTGCGGGAAAGACGTTCGACTGGTGGAAACATACCTTCCGCACAGGGGTTAATCATGACTACAATGCCAGTGTGTCGGGTGCCAGTGAGAGAATAAACTATTACATGTCCTTTGGGTACCAGCATACTGAAGGGGCGGTGACAGGAAACTATTTCGACAACATTCGTTCCAGCATGAAGGTAGAGGGAAAAGTGACCGACTGGCTCGAAATTGGTGCAAACGTCAACTTTCAGAAGCGAAGCGATGCGGATCTTCAGCCTAATCTGACAACGAATGATTGGGAGGCACAAAGTAATCAACTGCGTAACTCCCCGTATGGAATTTATCGGGAAGAAGATGGCAGTCTTGCTCAATTTCCACATGGAGCAACCAACAGGCTGGGTAGGAACTTCGATTTTGAGCGTCAGTTTATGGAGCTGGATAGAGGGTTTACAGTATTCAACACCATTTTTACCGCCAAAGTGACATTGCCGTTTGGAATCACCTATTCGTTCAATGCGCAACCCAGATTCCAATTTTTCCATGATTATTACTGGGAATCGGCTGCGCACCCTACTTGGGCAACAAGCCACGGGGGATTAGTCAACAGGGAAAATAGTCGTAGGTTTGACTGGTCGCTAAACAACCAGGTTCACTGGGAAAAGAGCTTCGCAGATGTGCATCGCTTTAATCTCACGCTGGTACAGGAAGCCGAAAGGCGCCAGTCGTGGCAAGACCGTATCGAAGCGCGTAATTTTCAACCATCCGACGCATTGGGTTTTCATAATACATCCAACAGTACAAAAGACAACAGTAATTACTCGACAACAGATACCCGCCATTCTGCCGCGGCATTGCTTGGAAGATTGTTTTACTCGTACGATGACCGTTATATGCTGACGGCTTCGCTCCGACGCGACGGGTACTCGGCATTCGGGCAAAGCAACCCTTATGCTACATTCCCTTCATTAGCCGGGGCTTGGACATTCACCAATGAGCAGTTTTTCAATTGGGATGCGTTGAATTACGGGAAATTACGGGTCACATGGGGTAGAAATGGCAATCGCTCGCTGGAAGATCCTTATATTTCGTTAGCGAATCTTTCAACGGGTGGGACAAGCAGGTACGGCTACATTGACAGTCAAGGTAATTTGATTAACTTCCATTATTTGCAAATCAGCCGTATGGCTAACCCGAATCTCCAGTGGGAAAAATCAGAAGCTTGGAACTTAGGGTTAGATTTCGGTTTTATGAATAACCGTATTTCAGGTACAATAGAGGGTTACTCAGTTGCCACCCGCGATATGATCATGGGGCAAACTTTGACACAATTCTCCGGTTTTTCATCGATGACGACCAACCTTGGTGAAGTGACAAATAAAGGAATTGAGTTGTCTCTCACTACTTTGAATATCAGCAGGCCGTACCTTGAGTGGAGCACCACCTTTAATTTCTCGTATAATCGTAACCGGATTGAACACCTTTACTATGAATACGAAGACATCCTCGACGATAATGGAAATATTATAGGTAGGAGAGAAGTGAACGATATCAGCAGTGGTGGTAACGACGGCTGGCATATAGGACATCCCATCGATGTGATCTGGAATTACCGTCAAATCGGTATCTGGCAGGCGGATGAAGTAGAAGAAGCGAAAGAATACAACCAACGACCGGGTGACCCGAAGATTTATAAAAATCCAGACAACCCCCTTCAAAAGAATGCGAGTGGTTTTTATGCTTATGATAATGAGGATAAGTTTTATGACGGACCACGCACTCCACCTGTGAACTGGTCCCTGCGTAATGATTTCACGCTTTTCAGGGATTGGTCGGTTTCCATCAACATGTATTCGCGTATGGGACATAAAAGCCTTTCTGGGAACTACCTGAATAACGACAACGCCAGTAACATTTTAGTTCAAGGAGCAAACGAGTTTAAGAAAGAGTACTGGACCCCAGAGAACCCATCTACCAAGTACGCAAGGATTCAGGCGCAAGGACCTGCTGGGGCAACAGGTGCTCAAAAACTATTTGATCGTTCATTTATACGTCTCGAAAGTATATCGGTCTCCTATTCGGTGCCAACTCCGTTAATTTCAAAACTAGATTTTGATAGGCTAAGGGTGTTTGGTTCGGTTCGCAACGTTGCCGTGTGGAATAAAGAATGGCCTTATGGAGATCCCGAGACCGGTGGCCTTGCAACCAGGGTCTTTTCATTAGGGGTAAGTGCAACATTTTAACATTAAGACAGATGAATCTATCATATAACAACAGAAAAAACAGGTTGCCGGTCATAGTGCTGGTAATGACATTGTGTGGAATAACATTATTCAGTAGCTGTTCCGAAGATTTTTTAACGCCTACCCCGCTTTCGTTTTACGAGCCGGGAATTACGCTGTCTTCGGAGTCAGGTATGCAGGCAGTTATGGCGATGACAGATAGGCATCTCCGCCACTATTGGACGCATCATGAAAATAATTCGGGCCATAACTCAAATCCGATGGGAACAGAGTACATGTTTTCTGACCTGATGGCCTACGGGAAAACCGATGAGACAGCCACAGGTATTAATTTTTCCGTTGCAACCCAGCTCACTCCTCAAAATGCGGGCTCGGGAGAAGGCGGCGGAAACTCTAACGGAAACGTCATACAGTATTTCTGGACGGAGACATATAACGGGATGAAATATGCAAATACAATCATCAATTATATTGATAACGTGCAGGGCTTGGATGAAGCTACAAAAAATGCGTATTTAGGAAGGGCGCTCTTTCACCGAGCGTTTCGGTATTATGCGCTGGTCTTTCAATTTGGTGATGTGCCTTTAATTACCACAATTCCCTCCGTCCCTAAATTTAACTATCGTTCTACCAAAAAAGAAGCAATTTTGGAGATGATAACGCTGGATTTGGAAAGAGCGGTAGAGTATGTTCCCGATCAGTCTGAAATGCCATACAAGGGGATGGTGAATAAAGGTGCGTGCCGTATGTTGCTTATAAAGTGCTACCTGGCAACAGGTCAGTGGCAGAAAGCAAAGGATCAAGCAGATATTTTGATAGATCAGTCCGGCTATTCGCTTGTGCATGGAGGGGAAGGATTGGGATCGTTCGGTACGTGGATTGACGGCGGAGAACCCGAAACATGGGATATTACCCGGAACGTGATTTGGGATCTGCACCGTTCAGAAAACAAGCTTCACTCACAGAATACCGAAGTTATTATGGCGATGCCAAACCGAGGATTGGCAGCAGAATCATTCCGTCAATGGTTACAGATGCGTATCTATGCTCCTTTTTGGAATTCTGGTTCTATTCAAACACCCGATAATTTCCAGGCGGGCCAGAATTTCCCTCGTACCAACGCCAACTACAATGTCGAGCTTGATTTAGTGAGAGCATTTGGGCGCGGTATCGGTACTTTTCGTCCCACATATTTTGCTCAGCATACCTTATGGAAAGTGAATGGGGTGCCGGACGAGGGTGATCTACGTCATAGAAGCGATGTGGGTAACTGGGTAAGGATGACCGATTTAAAATACAATAATCCCAGTTCAGCTTATTACGGTCAGAATTTTATGCTGTATCATCCAGAAAACGGCAGGCTTTTGTGTAGCGACACGGTTCGTTGCTGGTATGACTGGCCTCACTACAAGTACTGGAATCTAGACGTGGGAAATGAAGCCAACCCAAACGCTAACGCGTTCAACGGTGCCACGGGAGGTGCCACGGGCGGGCATGGAGATATTTATCTTTATCGTTTGGCGGAAGCTTACCTGCTCCGCGCAGAAGCCAAGTTTTATTTGGGTGACGAAGGAGGTGCTGCTGCTGATGTGAATAAAGTGCGCGAAAGAGCAAGATGTACCGAGTTCTATACTACAGTAAACATTGGAGATATCATGAATGAACGTGCCAGAGAACTGCATATGGAAGAATGGCGAAACGTGGAGTTGTCGCGTGTTTCACGCTGTCTGGCCTTGAGCGGGAAACCGGACGAGTGGGGAAATACGTACGATATTGAGACATATGACAAGCAATCGGGCCGGGATGCCGCGGGTGGTAGTTACTGGTGGCAAAGAATTGTGCATTACAATGAATTTTACAACCATACAGTTCAATCAAATAACCGTACACAGGAATATAACCTAGACAAGCATAACTTCTATTGGCCTATCAGGGAAGCGGTAATTGATTCCAACAGGGAGGGTGAGCTTGCTCAGGCCTTTGGTTATGATGGGTATGATCCAAATACGCCAATGTGGAGTACGTGGCAAGAAGCGGTAGAAGATGAAAGTAGAACAGAATAAATAACCATTATGGTATTAATTTTCATGTAAAGATAGAGAGGTTACCTTTCAAATTATATGATATGGTAATATTGACGAGAGTGCTCAAAATTTTGAGCATTCTCGTTGCTTATCTTGAAAACTGTGTGAAGAAAACTCTCTGACGGTGTCATATGAAATCACCCTATTCACGATAGAATTCAATTTTTGAATGATAATTACATGTTTTTGAAAGAAAAGAGGAACCATAAATGGGTAATAAAGTATATATTTACACTTATTTTTTAACAAAAAGGTTGATTCAATATGAACTACATTTTTAAGAATTTAATTGCAGGGATATTCCTCGCTGCTTGTGTTGGTATGGCCGGGTGCGATTCGAGTACGAGCAAGGCAAAAATTAGTGAGGACGCCCAAGAGGTGAGCGATATGATCACCATGGTAAACAATTATTGGCAAACCAATCACCCCGAGCATGGCGATGCTTTTTGGCATCGCGCAGCTTACCATACCGGGAATATGGCGGCGTATGAAGTAACAGGCAACGAAGCTTACAGGGCTTTCTCCGAAGCCTGGGCGGAGCATAACGAGTGGAAAGGAGCTAAATCGGATGATCGGGAAAATTGGAAATATTCGTACGGGGAAACCGACGAATATGTCCTGTTCGGGGATTGGCAGATCTGCTTTCAAGTGTACGCCGATCTTTATAACTTGGACGAGACAAAAGACGAACGAAAGATCGCGCGCGCCAAGGAGGTGATGGAGTACCAGATGAGCACGCCGCGCGATGATTACTGGTGGTGGGCCGATGGGCTGTACATGGTGATGCCCGTGATGACAAAACTACACGATATAACAGGTAATGAACGTTACCTCGAGAAGTTGTATGAATACTTCGCGTTCGCGAAGGAGTTAATGTATGACGAAGAGTCGGCGTTGTTTTATCGCGATGCGAAATATCTTTATCCCAATCACAAGACGAAGAACGGGCTGAAAGATTTCTGGGCGCGAGGTAACGGGTGGGTGTTTGCCGGTTTGGCCAAGGTATTGCAAGACCTGCCCGAGAGCGATCCCCACAGGGGCGAATACATAGACATGTACCGGAATATGGCAAAAGCACTTGCCGATAGCCAGCAGGAAGAAGGGTATTGGTCCAGAAGCCTCTTGGATCCCGATCATGCGGCCGGGTACGAGACCAGTGGCACCGCGTTCTTCGTGTATGGCTACCTGTGGGGGCTGAACAACGGTTTTTTCGAGAAGAACGATTACTGGCCCGTGGTGGAGAAAGGATGGAACTACCTCACGACTATCGCGCTGCAAGACGACGGCCGGGTAGGCTACGTGCAACCTATTGGTGAGAGAGCCGATCAGCACGTGGTGAACGCGGAAACCACTGCCGATTTCGGCGTGGGAGCTTTCTTGCTGGCTGCCTCCGAGATGGTGAAATATAAAAGATAGGTTTCGCATTTATACAAAAAATCGGGAACGCGTAAAATATTATTTTTACCCTGTTCCCGGTTTATTTCTTCTCGGGATTGTACCACCGGGCATTGAATTCATAACCACTGTTGGCAGGATCTGAAGCGGCATGTTTGAGATCAAATCGTATTTGTCATCAAATTTCATTTTGTTTGAAAATGCTAGAACCTTCGAGAGTCAATATAGTATATTCACCGGATTGAAGTTCAAAAGCGTGTTTTCCCTTTTGCAGTCCGAGATAATTTGTATTTTTAGATGATCTTAGCGGTTTGCCTTTCTCAACAATATCATCTACCGAGGATGCTTCCAAGTAAAGAGTAGCGGAAGCATTGGCAGGGATTACGAATCGATAAAGATAGTTGTTTCCTTCCTTTTTCCATCCGCTTTCTATCCGTCCATACATGGAATCGTAATACCCTTCAGCAGAAGTCATCTTTCCCGTGGGATCTGGCTCGGGCTTTAGGATAAAATGCTTGAAGCCGGGACTGTTCTCGTCTCGTTCGATCCCCAATGAATAATTGTACATCCATGCTGCTACTGCCCCGAAAGAATAGTGATTGAATGAATTCATATGGTTGTTTCCTCCAAAGCCATCTTCATGGGTATATGAATTCAGCCGTTCCCATATCGTGGTGGCTCCCTGCTCTACAGAGTATAACCAGGAAGGATATTCGGTTTGATGCAACAACCGATAGGCGATATCGGTGTATCCGAAATCGGACAACGCTTTACTGATCCAGGCCGTCCCTATAAAACCGGTCATAAGGGAATAAGGAGGGCATACGGTTCCGTTGTCCGCCCTGTTTTCTCTTTGAATAGTATGAAGAAAGTTTGCCGTGAACTTTTCTCTATGCTGTTCTTCCACCAAATTGAAGGCAAGCGGAAGTACGTAGGAAACCTGTGTGTCGACTATCCGGTCACTATCGGGGAATTTGGTTTTTCCTGTCTCCTTATCGATATAGGTTTTGTTGAAAAACGTTTTCCTTTCCCAATATAGTTCTTTGAAGAACGCCGCATCTTGCGGTTCTTCCAACTCTAAAGCAATCTTGCCCATCAATTCCAGGTCATAAAGGAAATAAGCTTCCCACAATAACGACTTTTCGTTTTTATCATGTTCCGGGCTAAGCCAATCCCCTAAACTACCCCAGTTACCACGAAGTTTATCTTTTATTATATTGGTTTCGGGATCAATCTGCCGTACAAGATAATCTATATACTCCTTCATGGCACCATAGTGCTCCGAGAGCAATACCTTGTCCTGATATTGTTGATAGCTCTCCCAGGCAACCGTTACCCCTCCACTTCCCCACAGGATCCCTCCAAAACCACCGCCCATCGGGGCAATGTCGGGAAACCGGCCATCTTCACGTTGCGTGTCACGCATGGCCAGCATATGTCGTCTTAAAAACTGGGCGGTGTTTGCCAAGTAAGTGGCCGTACGGGAAAAGACCGATATGTCTCCGCTCCATCCCAAACGTTCGTTGCGTTGAGGGCAATCCGTCGGAATGGAGAGGAAATTGCTGTACGTAGACCAAGTGATATTTTCCCATAGTTTATTGATTTTGGGATCGGAGGTCGTGTATTTTGATGCTAGTTCATGAATGGAACTCAGTACCGTTGCTTTCACCGATGCTAACGGGAGGGGACTTTCAATGCCTGTTATCTCCACGAAGCGGTAACCGTGAAAAGTGAAATGGGGCCGAATTGTTTCATCCCCACCTTTGGTAATATAGATATCCTGTGCCATTGCGGCACGGATATTCTCAAGCATGATCATCCCTGTATATCCTTTATATTCGGGTAGATCAGGATATTTTACTTCTGCAAATCGCAATACTATTTTTTTACCCGGCTCCATATTCGTCAACTGAATTTCCGGTACGCCCGCCATGTTTTGTCCCATATCATAGACAAACACCCCAGGGCGGATTTCTTCCATACTGATCGCGGTAAGTTCCTTTATCTTTTTAACCGTTTCTCCGAACTGTCCAATCAAGTTCATTTCGGAATAATCACGTACTGCCGGGGTGGTAGAGGATTCGAGAGTCTTGTCCACGTTGATTGTTCCTTCTAAGGGTACTTCCACGCAGTTTTTCCAGGCGGAGTCATTGAAAATGGTCGTGCTCCAATCTTCTACCAGTTTTTCTTTCGTGGCATCATACACTTCCCCCTGAAAGAAACTGCTATAGGTCACGGGACCATTATTGAAATATTTCCATGT
>ERZ1032852.225-NODE-225-length-15287-cov-6.573070_pt1 | contig 15287 bp, 6 predicted proteins | sample MGYA00516689_ERZ1032852 | MGnify/ENA primary metagenome ERZ1032852 (study PRJEB33719, sample SAMN04262499) | wastewater metagenome | biome: rural village; feature: composting latrine chamber; material: composting feces with ash | place: El Salvador | collected...
GTTCAGGTAGACTTCCAAGTTGGTGTATCCTTCCCGGCTTAAGGTGATCTTTTTCCCGTCCGCTTTATCAAACGGGTCAAGGTTGTTCAGCCGCTCCCATTCATCGGGTATGCCGTCACCATCCGAATCGATTACCGGGGCAGTCCCCCGTGTACTCGTTGCTAGTTCAGGCCACGCACTTTTTGCTCCTATTGGTTTCACATCTTCTTGCGAATCGATCAGGCCCGGGAAATTGACCGCGTCAGGGCTTCTGCTTCCAAAATAGGTGGCTGTTCCGGTTCTTACCTCTTCAATTATACGAGTATCTATAATATCTCTGAATCTTGAACATCCCGCATGGGCAAGAACCAGATCATATGCTTCTCGTGCGGAATGAGTAGTAATTTTACCGCTTTCCAATGGTTCAGAAAGTCGGATCTCTTTTTTTATTTGCTTAGTAAATGTATTATCATTTCCTTCTTTATTGATCTGTTCGTATACTCCTTTTGTCCAGTTGTCTTGCGTGACCTCATCGTTCCCCTCCACGACATTGCCATCGATATAGAACCTGCCCCACACGTGCTCCATGGGCTTCCAGGCATTTGGTCTGCCATTTCTGCCCGTTACGTATTCTGTAGTACGAATCCCTATTGATACTATTCGGTAACTGACTTTTTCATTTGTAGTGGCAGGACCGGGCTTGTAGTAATTATTTATTATATTTACATGCATTCCCTCTGCACCATAACTTCCGTCACCGGCCCAGTTATAAAAGACATTATTCCTCATATCAACATGTTCATTCTTTTGGGTAGAGACAGCAGGCCCGAGCCTTGGAACTCTGCTTCCGTGGTGAGCCAGCAGATTATGATGAAATGAAGCCCGGGTACCTCCCCAAATTGCACCATAACCATGCTTGCCTTTACTATGACCGGATTGTCTGAGACTTTCTGTGATCATGCACCATTGAACAGTAGAGTTTTCGTTTCCATAAATGGAGCAAGTTTCATCAACCGACCAACTAATTGAACAGTGATCTATTATTATATTTTTATTATCTCTTCCCATTAATCCGTCAGGCTCTCCTTCACCCCTGTCTCCCACGCGAAAACGAACATAACGGATGATAATATTATCGGCATTCAGCTTGACGGGGTAACCTGCAATACAGATACCCTCCCAAGGTGCCGACTGTCCCGCGATGGTAACATCGCCTTCCGTGATCCGTAAATCTTTTTCGAGGAATATTGTTCCTGCCACGTTAAACAGGATTGTTCTGGGTCCCTTTTGGGAGACGGCATGGCGTAGTGTTCCTGGATGATTGCCATCTTCTAACGTGGTTACCCAGTAGACCTCCCCGCCGCGGCCTCCGGTAGTGTACCTCCCAAACCCCTCTGCCCCCGGAAAGGATTCAAGCCTCCCGGTTTCGCCGCAAGCCCATCCGGTAGAAAATGAGAGCAAGAGGGGAATAACTATGAAATATGTGAGAGTTGTTTTCATTCACTTCAGGTTTTTTCCAATCCATTCCATGATATAGCTCCGGGTATCAAGCGAAATCCAGTGCTCGTTCACTGGCGTAATTAACGCCTCCTTCGGTGTGCTGAGGAGGTTATAGACAATATAGCTCGTGGTGGGAGGGCAGACATTGTCGTTAAATCCCCATGTCAGAAATACGGGCACCTCTATATGCTTCGCGAAATTCACTACGTCGTAATACGCCAACGTGTTAATTTTTTCCGGAGTATCCATTCCTTCGAACTTAGTAAAGAGGTGAGGGTATCCCCCCGCGCGTCCTGCCTTGTAACCTGCCATATCGCTCAAAGCAGGGTGATTGGCCGCACAAGCAGTCACCCTTGAGTCCAACGCGGCAGTGACCAGTGCTAAGGCTCCTCCCTGGCTGCCTCCTTGGGCGATCAGGTTTTTGCCATCCCACTCGGGCAGTGAAGTGAGGAAATCGAGCACCCTGATGCATGACAGATACACTTTTTTCATGTAATAGGAATCCTTGTTATCCAGTCCATTTACCAGGTAGCTGTTGTTACGCGTGCCGAAAGCGCGACTGATCTCCCGATAGGTCTCCGCGTCCAGATCGGGGCGAATGCCATGTATCTCCATATCGAAACGAATATACCCGCTTTCCGCGTAGAAGATATCTTTCAACGGGTTCATCGGTTTAATTCCCGCGCCGGGGGGAGAGAACACTACCGGGAACTTCCCTTCTATCTTGGGTACCGTGAGATACCCGTACACGTACTGGTCGCGCTTGTAGGCCTGTATCTTCACCAGGTAGCAGTCCACCTTATCGTTCGAGTACTCCGGGACGAATGTCCGTGTTACCTGTTGCGGACATTGGGCGGCTTCTTCTTTAGCTCGAGTCCAAAATATGATAAAATCATCTGGATAGCGGGTGTAAGGAGCTAGTTTTTCCGGTTCAAACCCCACCTTGACGTGATGATCGTAGTTTTTCCCATCGAGTGTAACCGACAACCTGCAATCTCTGAATCCTGGTTCGGGCATGCTCCCTATAGAAATTACTGCTTGTCCCTCATGGAGAGTAATCACTCCCTTGGTATCTTCCGGCATCATTTCCGGGCCGATGCTGTAATAAATATCAATACCATCGAGGAGTATACCATACTGGTAGAGTTTTACTTCTACACGAGCTTCTTCATTTAGCCGGTAGATCCAGTTACTCTTATCAGGAGTGGTAACCCAGAGAAGATCCGACTGGTGGGGATAGTTTTGACCGATAAGAGAACAACTGAATACCAGGAAGAAGAATACTATCAAATGTTTTTGCCTTATAACTCGTGCACTTCGCGTATATTCCATCTCGATCATGAGTTTACACTTATTGAATTAAGTAACAGTTCTTTATTCGAATGTAAAACGATACGTGCCTTTTGCTTCCGTTTCGAAATCATACAATAGGGTGTCGTCTAATTCGAGAGCCGTCAGGATGGCTTCCTCGCTGATGATAGGCTCTTGTATGGCTGCTGTCTGGTAGAAAGGATTCGGGTTTTCCGTTTCGTTATCAACTTGGACAAGGGTGGTTTTCCCTTCCAGCGGGTTAGGGGTTCTCACCCGGCAGTTACCGCCTAATCCGGAGTGGATGACTACTTCTGTAACCTTTCCCTCTTCCCACGACATGTCAAGTGTGAAGCCGCCGCGAGCACGCAATCCGGTCACTTTACCCTTTGGCCATTTGTCCGGTAATGCCGGGAGCAGGTGTATGGTGCCGTCGTGGCTTTGCATCAACATCTCGGCAATACCCGCGGTACAACCAAAATTGCCATCGATCTGGAACGGGGGATGAGCGTCAAACAGGTTGGGGTAGGTTCCTCCATTTTGTCCCGAGTGCTCCATGGGAGCAGGCGTAAGTTGATCTTCAATTAATTTGTACGCCCTATTGCCATCCAAGAGGCGGGCCCAAAAGTTTACCTTCCATCCCATGGACCAGCCGGTAGATTCATCTCCCCTGTACTCCAACGTGTTTTTGGCAGCTTGGAACAGCCCCGGGGATTGAAAAGGAGATATTTGGTTGGAGGGATACAATCCATACAGGTGCGAAACATGACGATGCTTGTCATTGGTTTTGTCCCAGTCCTCGAGCCACTCCTGTAGTTGTGTATGCCTTCCCACCTGCATAGGAGGAAGTTGATCCCTTTTGGAGCGGACGGTATCCGCGAACAGCGCGTCCTTATCCAATATCGCCGAGGCTTCTATAAGATTCGAGAAAACATCAAATACCAGTTGATTATCCATGGTGGTCCCGGCTGTCATTGTCACGCCACTCGTGTGCGTGTTTTCCGGCGACATGGAAGGGCTAACCACCAACCAACCGTTCGAAGGTTCCCGTTGTAACACGTCCACGTAAAAGGTAGCAGCTCCTTTCAATAATGGATAGGCCCGCTCCAAAAAACCTTTATCTCCTGAATAGAGAAAATGTTGCCATAAATGCTGGCTTAGCCAGGCACCACCCATTGGCCACATACCGTAATAAGCACCGTCTACCGGGCCGGTAATTCGCCATAGATCGGTGTTGTGGTGCACCACCCATCCCCGGGCATTGTACATGGTCTTGGCTGCTTCAGCACCCGTCTCGGCCAAATCATCGAGCATCGCGAAAAGAGGCTCGCTCAGCTCGGGCAGGTTGGTTATCTCCGAGGGCCAGTAGTTCATTTCGGTATTTATATTAATCGTGTACTTGCTATCCCAAGGGGGGGAGAGGTGGGGATTCCATATCCCTTGGAGGTTGGCCGGCTGATTACCGGGTTGAGACGACGAGATCAACAGGTAGCGTCCGAATTGAAAGTAGAGAGATACGAGCTGTGGATCGTCTCCCGACTTGAAATCGACTACCCGCTGGTCGGTCGGTTTATTTATCGCGTCGGTCACTCCCAACTCCAGTTCCACTCGATCAAAAAAGGAACGGTAGTGCGCGATGTGATCGTTCTTTATTGCTTGATAAGATTTCGTCCCCAGCTCGGTCAGGTAACTTTTGCTTATTGCTTCCTCATTCCCGCTAATATCATTATAGCTTCTGAAATTGGTACCTATCGACAAGTAGATGGTTGCCGAATTCGCGTTCGTAACTTGGATCGTGTTCTCCGTCGCGGTTATCTCGCCCCCTTCGATGAGAGGTGAAAAACGCGCGTCGAATTGTATTTTTCCTTCTTTATTGTCCGCATTCCCACTTTTGCCTTTCAATACGAGCGTGTTATCTTCCGTGAAAATACGATGGGTAACTTGGGGGGTATTAGCGCCTAGGGTAAAGTTGATTTTTCCTTTCTTGTCAGCGGTGAGCCTAATGGCAATCACTTGGTCCACGGCAGAAGCTAAATATTCCCGCTTGTAAAAGACGCCATCCGCTTCATAACTAACGCTGCTGACCGCGTTTTTTATATCCAGCTCGCGGTAATAATTGCTCACTTCTCCGGGCTCCCCAAAATCGATTACCAGGTTGCCCACGGTTTGATACGGCATCCCGTAGTTCATCTCTCCCTCGGCGTGCCTGGGGATACGGGTCATCGCCAGATCTTGCGCTTCCCTGTATTTTCCCTCGGCGATGAGCTCCCTGATTCGGGGTAAAATTTCATTGAATCCTTCCGGGAGATTATTGCCCGGTTCTCCTGCCCAAATTGTCTCTTCGTTTAGTTGCAGCTGCTCCGACTCTATCGTCCCGAAAATCATCGCGCCTAACCTTCCATTCCCGATGGGCAATGCCTCTTCCCAGTTCTCGGAGGGCTTGTCATACCACAACTTCATCAGGTGTGATTCCTGCTGCTTTTGACAGCCGCAAAGCATGAACAAGATAAAAAAAAGAGATAACGTGTTATTTTTCTTCATTTTGACGTATTACTGTTATATTTTTTTGATATGTGCTCTTTGAACAAGGCCGCTATATTTTAGTGATTGAATGGTAGATTGAAAAACGACTTTCCTCGCCGGGGCTATACCGGCAAGGAAAGTTTGTTAGTAAAGGAATTTCTCCCGTTCAATTAATAACCGGGATTTTGGTCGTCTGGACCCAACGCGTCGTTTATATCAATAGCTGCTTGAGGCAATGGTCTGTAAAGTTTTTCCCCGATAGGGTCGCTTCCTAAGTTGCCGGAGAGATAGTCGTAATTATATTTATAGAACATGGTTTTCAACATGCCGGTACGACGAAGCTCCGGCCAACGACCGCAGTATTGACCTGCCAGCTCTTTACCCGACTCTTTAAGGTAGACCTCCAACGCATCCGCTCGAGTGGTAGGCAATGTGATCGCGAGCGAAGTCCCGTCTTTCGAGTTTCCCGGGCGTGCCAAGACCCTATTGATATATGTTTGTGCCTCGGTGTAATTCCCTTCCCCGATACATGCTTCGGCATATAGTAACATGGTCTCGGATAAAGACGCGAGCACGATGTCGCGATAACTTTGCGTGGTGCTGAAAACTACCAGTTGACCTAGGTCGAACTTTTTTATTCCTGGCTGGCTGAAATCGTTATTAAACCCTGTTCGCCAGTAATTTTCGTTCTCGATCTGTAAGTCGAGGTGTTCTATGAAGGGATATATCCTCAAGTAGTTCCCCCCGTTCTGATTAACTGCATTCTTAGGAACTACCGTAGCATACTCGGGGCACCACTTTTGTAAAAACTCTTTGGCGCCGGCAACTAAATTATTATTGTCATCCGTCATGGTAACGTCAATAAACTGTCCATTGCTAGTCCCTCCCGTTAATGAAATATAGTCGTTGAACATCTCTTCCGACCTATCCCAAGCACGCGGGTAAATAGCTGTAATGCTATTTTCTCCCGGTATATTTCTTCCTTGATAATAGTCGTAATAATATTCCCAAATGGATAACATAAAGGTAGCTTCATATCGAGCGTCGTTTTCCGTGAACCACGAGTGTAATGCCCACGACGGGTACAAGTCGCCCGACATGTACTTGTGGTTTCTCTCGCTGCCTCCCAAGTATGGCCCAAACACTGCCTCTTGGTTATTGCCGTTAGTAGTGCTGGTCATCGACTTGGAATCATACTGTATCGCGAATATAACCTCGTCGTTATTATCATTGGAGGGGGCCCACAACTCTTCCATGCTGTATTTTAAATCGCCCCTGCTAGCGATGACACTGGAGGCATACTGTTTCGCCTTACTAAAGTCGCTTTCGTTATCCAAGTCCCAGCCACGCGTTAAGTGAACCTTCGCCAGGTAGTGGTTTACAATGTCCTTGCAAATTTGTCCATCTGTCTCCGTTTGCGGGAGAGGGCCGGCGAGAGCATTTTCTAGTTTTGTAATCACGTAATCGTACGACGCTTCCAATGTTGCTCGTGGCATTTCCATCCTCGGCGACTGGGTGTACTCATCGTTTATAACGATACCTCCGAATTGTTCAATCAGCAGAAAATGCAAAAAACCCTTCATGAAGTCGTATTCCGATTGGTACAAGCTTTTCTCTGAATCGCTGATTTCCGCGATCTCGAGGTAGTTTTCGGCCGTGTTTACTTGTTGAAGGACATTGTAGCAATTGGTATAGAACGTGCTTACATCACCGTTCGTGTCGTACAGCCGGACGTAATCATAGACCCCGTTCTCCGTCATGCCTCGAGGCATTTGGTAAAGATCCGTGCCTGCCAATAATACCAGTGGGGCCTCCCTGTAAATGGTCCGTAAACTGCTATACGCGTTCACTCGAAGCGTTTGATATCCCTCTGGCGTGGAATAGAGGTCGTTATTTGAAATCCCTGCTTTGTTATCTTCGTCAAGAAACCCGCTACAGCTGTTTAATAGAAGAGCGAATATAAGTATATGGATTGTTTTTTTCATCTTGTTAGAATTTTAAGTTGATACCTACTTGATACGTGATGGAGGAGGGACCGTTCCCATTTTGGAGGGAAGTGGTCGCGTACTCGGGATCCCACCCGATATATCGGGTGAAAGTTAACGGATTCAATACATTCAGGTAAACCCGTGCAAACGAAATCCCCGCTTTATTGAGAAGATTCTGGGGCAGCGAGTATCCCAACGTGATATTGCGTACTTTTATAAACGAGGCGTCTTGGTACCTTCCGTTATTCCCGTAAAAATTGCCGGTGAAACCATTAATAGGATATTTGGCGTTAGGCGTTTCCGTGGATGTACCCCATTGAGCCCATGCTTGTCCGTTTTCATCGATCGTGAAAGGCAAGCTCCAATCAAAACGGGGGATACCTCCCGGAACATAGTAATCCATGTTCACCTTAGGCCTACCTCTTTGATTATTCCCGGCCGGGCTAAACTCACCCAGGAAGCTGTCGTCGATGAATACTCCTTGGCGGGTGTAGATATTAAATCCAAAATCAAAGTTTTTATAGGTCAAGGTAGAATTGAGGCTGCCCGTCCATTTGGGATCCACTTGTCCCAAGATAATTCTATCCTCGGTTGTCATTCTGCCATCTCCATCCGTATCGATTGCTTTGGCATAGCCCGGTTGCTGTGCACCCATGTTGCCGCGTTGCTCGGCACTCATCGCACTCCATTCTGCTTGACTGTATACACCGTCAACTAAATAGTCGTAAATAACATTGATGGGTTGCCCAATGAAGCGGGCTTCATTCACCACGTCCTCTTTTTTGCCATACAAGCTTCGGATGGCGTTCTTGTTCCGGGCAAATACAAGGGTTGTTCTCCAATCCCAATCCGCATTTTTTATATTGACGGTGTTCAATGATAATTCTATCCCCCTGTTGCTCACCGATCCAATATTGTCTACCATGCTCGACACGCCTGATTCAATGGTGAGTGTCCTACTCATGATCAGGCCGTCAGATAGCTTGTCATACAGATCGATGGTCGCGCTAACCCGCCCGTTTAAAATGGCTGCATCCAGTCCCAAGTTCAGCTCCCTGGTCTTTTCCCAAGCGAGGTTTGTATTCACGGGGGCCCCCGTGCCAAACCCCGAAACTATATTTCCGTCGAAATCATAATAGACTGTACTACCGGTGTTGGGGGCAGCTTGCGTACCATACGCCGAAACGCCGTTATTATTCCCCGAAAAACCGTAGCTCAACCGTAGCTTCAAATTGTCTAACCATTGTTGCTGTTGTAGAAAAGCTTCTTCAGAAACCCTCCAAGCGGCAGCAATGGATGGAAAAGCCGCCCATTTATTGGCCAACTTTGAACTTCCGTCGTAACGAACCGTACCGGTAAGCAAGTATTTTCCTGCATAGTCGTAGTTTAACCTGGCCGCGTAGGACATCAGTGATGTTTGAGAGTAGGAGCTATTGCTATTGCCATACTGCACCGTCCCGTTAAAGATGTTGTACCATCCCGAATCATATGGGAAATCCTCCGCGTAAACGCTAACCCTTTCGTATTGTGTTTTATATAACGAGCTAATCAACGTCGCGTTAAGGTTGTGTAGCTCGTTGAAACTTTTTTGCCAGTTTACCACGTTATCCCATGTCCAATCGAACGATTCCCTGTTATCATTCGAAGCTTGATTTACTGACCGATTGGCGTTAGCCTCTCGATAATACCCGATTCGAGTACGGTTTAACCGGGGCGAGAGGGTCGATCTGATCGACAGATCAGGGAAGAGGCGGTATTCGAGGAACGCGCTGGCCAATATATCGAAACGCCTGTTTTCATTAGAGCCTGATTCAATTTCGATGAGCGGATTCGCGGAAGAGGTGAAGTTACCATCTCCCTGGATCTCGGCGGCGATTCCCGGTTGCTGAACCAAGTTTCCTTCGCTGTCATATGCTTTGAGCACGTTAGGGAGTCGCAAAAGATCCCTATACCCGTATTGTGATCCCGTGTTCACGATTTGATGCGATAGGATGAAATTTGCACCGGCCGAGAACCGATCGCTGATCCGGTGATTTATCGCGCCGTTCAACGAGTACTTGTCCATCTGCTCGAGAAGAAAGTTTCCCTCTTCGTTTTGAAAACCGATACCGATGTTATAGGAGATGTCCCCTCCCACTCCTGCCACGTTCAGGTAGTGGTTCTGTTGTGAACCTTGCTTGGTACCCAGGTCCAGCCAGTCGGTGTAGTCTTGATCGTGGAGTGCCGTGTGTACTATCTTGGAGTTTTGAGTAACGGCATTTTGATTCGAGGCAGTGAGCGTGTATTGGTTATTCGTCCCATCCCAAGTATAATACCTCGATGTGCGGAAGTCTATCCACTCTCTTCCATCCATGAAATCGGGAGTACGGGCAATATTTCTAATGCCGTAGTAGCCATCATAAGATACCGTGGTCCGGGTGGGTTGCGCGGTTCCTCCTTTTGTTTGCACGATTACAACCCCGTTAGATCCTCGAGAACCATAAATGGCGGTGGAAGACGCGTCTTTTAATACATCGATGCGCTCTATATCCGAGGGATTGAGAAAATCAATGTCGCCCACGATGATGCCATCCACCACGTAGAGGGGATTACCCCCTTGGAGAGAATTTTGGCCCCGAATTTGAATATTAAATGACGCACCCGGCCTAGTAGAGTTGGTGATGATATCCACGCCCGCGGAAGCGCCTTGCAAGGCTCCCATTACCGAGCTTGTTCCAACCGCGGTAATCCTGTCCGAGGAGACCGAACTGATCGACCCGGTTAGATCGCTCTTTCTCATGCTCCCGTACCCGACTACCACTACTTCCTCTAAGCTAGCCACATCCTCCTCCATGGTAACGTTAATTGTAGTCCCAGTGATGGCAACTTCCAGTTCCTTCATCCCTATATACGTGATATGGAGAGTGGTAGCGGAGGGAGGAACCGATAGCGTGTAGTTTCCCTCAATATCGGTTGCTGTACCGATGCTAGTGCCTTTAACCATTATGGTCGCCCCGATAATCGGCTCTCCGTACGTGTCTCGTACTGTTCCATTAATGCTCCTGTCTTGTGCCAAGAGAGAGAATGAAAACGAGACAGTTAATACTAAGGCTGTTAGTAGTTTAACCTTGATTTTTGATCTGTTCATATTTGTCATGTTTTGTTTAAGTTAAGTGATTCTATTCGCGAACTCCTGATTAAAGCCAATCAAGAAAAGCCCTTTTCCTTTTTTATCCTTCATGCATTTAAAGTGATTTTTTTCAAAAATGGTTAATTCATCATCCTTACAGTTAAAAATTAGAGTTAAAAAACAAAATAACTCGTTTAGTAACAATTGCAAATATAACCCGTTTCGCTATAGTTCAGGGTGAAAAAATGGTTTTTAAAGGGGTGTATTTTGGTTTATTAGCAAAGAGGATTCGGGAAATTTATCTCAATTGTTATCTTTGTGGTGTAAGATTTTTTTTCTTACATTTGAAAAATAATTTGTTGTTAATCCGTGATATTGGCAGTGAAAATCGAAGTGAAAATATATCTCCTACTCCTCGCGCTATCTTTTAGCGTGAAAGCTCTTGTTGCCCAACCGGAAGCCTATTTTGAGCACTACGGGGCGGAGGATGGCCTACCACAGCATACGGTAACCGATATCCTTCAAGACAGGAAAGGGTTCATGTGGTTTAGCACGTGGGATGGATTGAGTAAATTCGACGGGTACACCTTTACCACGTATCATTTGCCATCCGGTGAGTTTGAATCCCGCAGTAGCAGGATTGATAAACTTTACGAGGATAAGTTCAGCAATATATGGGCTCTCTCATACGATAATCGAGCGTATCGTTTCAAAGCGGACACCGAATCATTCACGGGAACAAGTTCGATTGAAGGGCTGGATAATAAGGCCTTCACTGCATCTCAAATTATTCCCATGGAGAGTGGGAAGGTTTGGCTCCTCTCCGAAGGAGAAGGGTGTATCGCGATTGCTGATTCATTGTTTAGCGCGGAGATTTACAAGGTAGGAAACCAGAATCTAACCGCTGACGTCGTTCATACGGTTCATGAAGACGCGAATCGAAATACATGGATTCTTACCGGCAAGGGATTGACCCGGTTGCCGGCAGACGGGGATTCTCCTCTTTTCTATTTTCACTCGTTGGCTGATTACAAGAAGGATGAGATGCCGTTTTTCAGCGTGATGGAATTGGAACATGAAATATGGTTTGGTTCGAGCGGGGGAACCGTATGGATATATAATCAGAACAGGAACACGTTTGAAGAACTCTCAACCGGGTTGCTATCCGATATTATCTCTATACAGGATATTTCCACGGAAAAGATACTTATCGTGTCTCGAGCGGACGGCTTTGCCATATATAATACCCACGATGGGAGTATACATCCGGTAAACACCCGTACTTATCCCGAAATGAAATCCGATGGAATTATAACGAGTTATATTGATCGGTCAAAAAATGTTTGGCTGGAAACCGACCAGTTGGGGGTTTCAAAATATAATCCTTACACGGGAGCGTATATTCATTTCACGCCCTATGTTGAAAGCGGTGTTTCTACCGTTTTTCTTCCCAACTTCTTTATCTTCGAAGATGTGGAAGACCGCCTGTGGGTCCACCCGCGGGGGGGAGGATTTTCTATATATGATAAAACGGAAGACAAGCTTATCCCGTTTTATAACGAACCTTTTTCTCCAACATGGCTTTTTTCTAATATGTTGCACTCGGCGTATTCCGACAGGCAAGGAAATTTGTGGATGTGCTCGCGATCCCCGGGGCTGGAAAAAGTAATCTTTTATGATGCCAGCTTTAAATCAATTCTACCTAGCAACAATGCCACCTCGACCATCAGCAATGAGGTGCGTCCCATTTTTGAAGATTCTCGCGAGAATATCTGGATAGGTACAAAAGATGGTAAGGTGCGCGTCTATGATGGCAACCTCAATGAAATGGGTATCCTCAATAACCGCGGGGAAGTAGGAGGTGGAACTCCTTTAAGCGGGATTGCTTACTGTATTACCGAAGATTCGGAAAATAATATATGGGTAGGTACAAAAGGGCACGGGGTCTATAAGTTGACAAGGAAAGAAGAGGAGCATGTTTACGACGTGTATCATTTCAAGAACGATCCTTCAGATACTTACTCGCTGAGTAACAATGATGTGTATTCTATCTTCGAGGATAGAAACAAGAATATTTGGATAGGCACGTATGGCGGAGGGCTTAACCTGATTCACTCTTCCGATAAAAACAAAGTAATAAACCACCTCAATGATCTTTCCCTGTTTCCTGTCCATCAAGCGGATCGGGTAAGGGTTATATCAGAAGATAAGTACGGGAATATCTGCGTGGGAACTACCTTGGGCTTTATCACGTTCGATGCCAATTTCAAGCGGCCCCAGGATATCCACTTCAGGGTATACACCCGGAATAATAACAACCCGGGCTCGATCGGGGCGAATGACATTATTGATATATGCACGACAAAATCGGGAGAAACCTATATCGGTACTTTTGGAGGAGGGGTCAGTAAAATCGATCAAACCGATGAAAACGGCTTCCCGCTCTCTTTTGAAGTCTTTAACTCCGCGGATGGATTATCTTCGAATATTATCCTTTCCATTGAAGAGGATAAGAAAGGGAACCTGTGGATAGCGAGCGAGGGAGGCTTGACAAAATTTGACCGCACGGGACAAACATTTGAAAATTTCAGTGAAATTAAGCGTATCATGAAACGATACAATTTCTCCGAAAATTCAAGTAGCCATCTGCGGGACGGGAGAATCATCGTGGGTACCTTGCGCGGGATGATTGTTTTTGATCCCCAGAGCGTGAAAAACAACCGGTTTAAGCCCTATCTCGCGCTCGTGAACTTTAAGCTATTCAATCGAAGCGTGCCCATCTCTCCCGACGGCCTTTTGAAGCAAAACATTAACACGACGGATAATCTCGTGCTAAAACATAACCAGAACTCGATTGGCATTGATTTCGCGGCGTTGGATTATGTTGACCCTGCAAACATACTCTACATGTACAAGCTGGAAGGCTTCGATAAAGAATGGGTATACGTCGGGAAGCAACGAACGGCTACCTACACGAATTTATCGGCGGGAGAATACCTGTTTCATGTGAAATCTACCAACAGCGATGGGGTATGGGTAAATAACGACCGTGCACTCGCCATCAAGGTGTTGCCCCCGTTTTGGGTAACCGGGTGGGCCTACCTTGTCTACATCCTTGTAGGGCTGTTGCTTCTTTACGGCACTTTTAAGATACTCTATACATTTTATAAAATGCGGAACAAGATCGTGTTGGAGAAGCAAGAATCGGCAATAAAAACACGCTTTTTCACCAATATCTCGCATGAAATACGTACCCCGCTAACAATGATCGTATCGCCCGTGGAAAATATTTTATCCAATCAAAATACTCCCGAACCAATAAAGAAACAGCTCGTTTCCGTATCGAAGAATACAAACCGGTTACTCAATATGGTGAACCAAATCCTCGATTTCCAGAAAATCGAGCAAGGGCCTTTAACCGTGAGCAAATTCGAGATAGCCCCCTTTGTTGCTACTATATTTAACGCGTATGCCAAAAATGCCGAGATGAAAAATATCAACTACACGTTTGAAGATCGCGGAGCGGGGCAATTCATTTGGGCTGATGCCGATGCGGTAGAGAAAATCGTGGTTAACTTGCTCTCCAACGCCCTTAAATATACCCCGGATGGGGGAGCAATCCATGGAGCGGTCTACCACGAGAAAAATAGCATGGCCGTGCGAGTAAGCGATACGGGAGTAGGCATCTCTAAAGAGAATCAAACACGTTTGTTCAAACGTTTCGCCTCTTTCAACGAAGATAAAAGGAAGCCCAGCACGGGGATAGGCCTCTCCATCGTGAAAGAGATGGCCGATAAACTTGGCGCGGAAATAAAAGTAGAAAGCGAAGAACATAAAGGGAGTTCTTTTACCGTCCTGTTTAAAAAAGGCACCTCGCACCTCGGTCCGGATTTGATTATAAGTAATGCTCCCATGAAAGTGCCCGAGGAGAGAACCAAAGAGGTTGTTGAGGAGCTTGAAAATCAAGAACCCGAACTGGTAGCAAAAGCGGAGCGTTCTACCGTGTTGATCGTGGAAGACGACACCGATCTCAGGCAGTTTATTATATCAATTCTCGAAAGTGATTACGATGTTCATGAGGCTGCCGATGGAAAAGAAGGGTATGAAAAGGCGGTATCCCTTATCCCCGACTTTATCGTGAGCGATATCATGATGCCGGTGGTAGACGGCATAGAACTACTTGAAAAAGTGCGCGAGAATCCCCACACGAGCCATATCCTTTTCTTGTTGCTAACCGCGAAAACCACGATTGATAGTAAATTGGAAGGATTTGAAAGCGGGGCAGATGAGTACATTACCAAACCTTTCAGCGTCTCCTATTTCAAAACGAGGGTGCGAAGCTTGTTGCAGCGAAGGAGTGAACTGCAGGACTATTATCGAGAGAGGAGGAACGTGACGAACCTCCCGAATGAGAAGAATATGCTGAGTGCTTCCGTGAACGAAAAAGATATCGAATTTATCCAATCGGTTAATACCTTTATCGAACAGCATATTGGCAATAGTGATTTTGTCATCGAAGATATCGCCATAGAGATAGGCATGAGCCGTACGGTGTTTTTCAAAAAGCTGAAAGGGCTGACCGGATTGGCACCTGTCGAATACGTGCGCGACATCCTTTTGCAGCATGCGGCAGAGCTCCTTGAAAACGAGGATTTCATGATTAAAGAAGTGGCGCACATGATAGGGATGAGTGATCCCAAGTATTTTTCTAAATGCTTTAAAAAGAAATACAACATGACACCGGGTGAGTACAGAAAATTAAACCGCGTGATGTCGAGCACGGTTAAATAAAATGTGTATCTTTGAGATTATAAATTGGCTCCTAAGCAGGGTCGTGTACGTGAACAGTCGATTTTAAAAGGGTATTTGCTTTCGTGTAC
>ERZ1032852.226-NODE-226-length-15259-cov-5.753486_pt1 | contig 15259 bp, 8 predicted proteins | sample MGYA00516689_ERZ1032852 | MGnify/ENA primary metagenome ERZ1032852 (study PRJEB33719, sample SAMN04262499) | wastewater metagenome | biome: rural village; feature: composting latrine chamber; material: composting feces with ash | place: El Salvador | collected...
ATCCATTAAACGGTGAACTTAAAACAAAACTCCAGACCATCAATACAGCCATCCAGGAAAAGTATGGTTTGATCCTGGATGGGGACAAGAATAGGCTTAAAGACTTCATTGGAAATGAAATAGGCCTTGTTAAAAAGATTGAACCCCTGACACCACAGGAGCTTGCAGACCTTGAGGAAAGGGGAGGGATATGTGGGGTTGACGGATCCAGCAATCGGGCAGGAGGAAACTTTCCACACTTTATAGAGGTTTATCAGGCCCTTGCCTTGACCACCATAAAGAGGGAGGACCCCCTTTACCTGGCGGAAATATTCACTCCCGTCATCACAGATGAAGAAGACCAGGAGGGTGAAGAGAGGGAGGAGCAGAAAAACCAGAAGCTTGCGGGCCTTGAGGTTCAGGCCGCCATAAGGTCCATTCAGGTCCACAAACCCTACGCCATTCTCATGGACGGTGGACTGATAAGGTACAATATCTACGCAGGGGATGTGTGGGAGGACCTGGTCCGCTTGTGTGAGGAAACAGGAACCATACTTGTGGGTGTGATCAAGGACATCAAGACAAGGGTGATAGGAGACCGGCTGAAAAAGGCCTACCCGGACCTTAAGGGAAACCTCTATGACAGGGAGCTTCTCTTTGGTCTTCTGGACTACAAAGACCTGCTTCTGATAGATGAGTCTGTAAGCAAGAAGGAGCCCATGGGCTACAGTTCCGCATTTCTCAGGAGCTCACTTTCACCCATGGCTATCGGGTTGGATATAATTGAGAGTCAGAGGGAACACCTGACCCAGATGGCCAGACTCGTACTCTCCCTTACACCGCAGAACAGTCGTGGAGTCCCCCTATGGATAGACATCGTAGACAGGGAGGTCAAGATTTCCGACCAGATGATGAAGGGGATGCTTGAGAGGTATCTTGACCGGGGAGTATATGAGAGGTTTTTTGTGTCGGAGAGGGATAAGAGAAATTGAGAAGACAATTCTCAATTCTCAATTCACAATGCACAATTTATTGGGATGCCAGCCAGGGTCATAAGACTCTTCGCTTGGCTCAGAGTGACAAATACTAAGTCATCTTGAGTGAAACTAAGGATCCTGTAGCTTTGGAGTCGTCCTCTTGAAAATGTTAATTGTGAGCTGCTTATGGAATTGATTTGATTTGGTCTATTAACTAAAGAATCTTTTTGACTCATTGTAAAATGAAATTGAACTAATATAAAAAGCCCATAGATGACTATCTGTGTTATGATTTAATCACGACAAAAAATCTGACACGGAGGATAATCACTATGGACTACCCTAATAATACCACTGATTCGAGGAAAAACAAACACCTAAACTACGAGGAGCGAATGTTTATTCAACTCCGTCTTCAAGATGGCTTTACCCCCTACAAGATTGCAAAGCAGCTTGGCAGGGCACTAAACACCATCCTAAATGAAATCAGAAAGGGTACCACTACACAAATAATTGCCAAAAAGAAAGTTGATGTATACCTGGCTTCCACAGGCAAAGCAGTCTATGACAACAATCGCAAGAACTCCTGTAAGCCCTTTAAAAGGCTTGAATGCAGCGCATTCATAGACTATGCCACCAAAATGATTAAAGAAGGCAAGTGGTCTCCTGATACATGCGTTGGTCGTGCTCTGAAATCCGGAAAGTTCAAACGTTCTGAAATGGTATGCACCAAGACCCTGTATAATTACATTGACCTTGGACTTATGAGCGTTAAGAACTCTGACTTACCTCTTAAACTTCAGTACAACACTAAATCAAAACGCACTCGCAAGAATAAGAGGAAACTTGGCAACAGTATAGAACTACGGCCAAAGTCCGTTGATTTGCGCAAGGAATTCGGGCACTGGGAGATAGACACTGTAATAGGTAAAAAGTCCAAGGGTGAAGAAGTATTGCTGACCATAGTTGAAAGACAGACCCGAAACGCCATTATACGAAGGATTTCATCAAAATCAGCAGATGCTGTATCCAACAAGTTCAAGAATATACAATCATTTTTCGGTGGCAGGTTCAGCAAAGTATTTAAGACCATAACCTCCGATAATGGATCAGAGTTCTCAGAGCTACATGAACTGGAATCTATAAGCTCTACAAAGGTTTATTTCACCCATCCCTACTCTTCATTTGAGCGAGGAACCAACGAAAGGCACAATGGGCTGATACGTCGCTTCATCCCAAAAGGGAAAAGCATAAATGACTATGCTGATGAAGACATTTCCTTCATAGAGGAATGGATGAACTCATTACCCAGAAAGATCCTTGGATACAATACACCAGAGGAGCTCTTTGAGGACGAACTGGATGCAATCTATGCATCATAGCAGAAGTCATCGATTTTTCATGTAGGCCTTTACGGCAGAGAATGCCGAAAGGCCAACTTAGAGTATACGATGCTAAAGGTTGTCAAGGTCGGGTAGTATTTTCGATGAAAATCTCCACCCTTCCCATGACAAATCAATCATAATACAGTGCAAGATCTGTTAGGCATGAAAATTAGTTCAATTTGTTATTGCAATTTATCAAAGAATCTTTTTCATTGTGAATTGTTATTTGCTTGTGCACAGCAATAGAAATATCCAGAATTTTTGATTCTGAGATATTTCAGTGACAGGGTATGAACTGTGAATTAGAGAAGGTTTTTCATTGTGAATTGTGAATTGTGAACTGTGAATTATTAAGTGGGGTGTTAAAAAATGAAGGTTGTAGGAATAACAACACAGCAGGAATTTTACGTAGGCTCAAAGGAGAGGAACTTCCGCATAAACGAGTTCCTCCTTATCCAGGACCCCTTCCAGGAGGACCTGATTGGCGAAGTGGTGGAGGCAAGGACCTTCAACCGCTACATTCCCCTGGACATCGGAGGGGACTTTGTTGACAACGCAGTCCTTGAAAGTCTAAGGGCCCTTGGCTATGACGTGGACGAGGACACCATCTACATCGCAAAGGTAAGGCTCCTTAACGAGGCACTTTATCCTGTCCAGACCGGGTCGGATGTCAGGCTGCCAAAGTTCCATGAAATCAAGGACATCATGGTAAAGACAGACCCTGAAAACGGCCTGGTACTGGGAGTCATAAGAAACACCGACGACGTGGCCAAGGACATGGATGAAAAACTCAAGGACATCCTCTACACCTTTGAGGAGGGGGGACTGAAAAGACAGCGGGAGCTTCCATTCATAATGGACTACAGGTCAATGCACCACTATCCCCACATTGGGGTTTTCGGAGGGTCCGGCTCAGGTAAGTCCTTCGGGTTGAGGGTCCTCCTTGAAGAGATCATGAAAAAGGAAATTCCTACTATAGTTCTGGACCCCCATTTTGAGATGGACTTCTCCGAGAGTCCAGAATACCTGAAGGAGGGTGAAGAAAGCTTCGCCTCCATGTTTGCATGTCTTCAGGTTGGAGCCCATGTAGGTGTAAGGTTTGAGGACCTTTCAGCGGGAGATTTGAAGAACCTCCTGGATGCGGCAAGTCCCCTTTCCGATGCCATGAACGGGGTTGTGGATGTGATGTTTAAGAGAAGGGACTCCTTCACTAGCTTTTTAGGCAGGCTTGAGGGCCTGACCGAAGCCCAGGAGGAAGGGTCCCTGGAGCGAATAGAAAGAAGGATAGCAGGTGCCACATCCCAAAGTGAGAGGGAATCCTGGGAGGACAGGAAGGACCTCTACCTATCCTACGACAAGACCTGCAACTACAATTCGGTGAAGGGCGTCCTGTGGAGGCTGAGAAGGCTCTCCAACGAGGGCATATTCTCAAAGGACAGCAGGGAAATCGAGAATAAGCTCCAGGATGGAAAGCTTGTTGTAATCCAGGGAAGCACCAGGATCCTCCAGGTCTACAGCACCTATCTGTTGAACAACATCTACCACAAGAGAAGGGACTACAAGGATTCCCTATACAAGAGGGAAGCGGGAGACTACTTCCCACCCTTCATGATAGTCACAGACGAGGCTCACAACTTTGCACCCAAGGGCTATGATTCCCCTTCAAAGTCCATACTCCGGGAAATATCCCAGGAGGGAAGGAAGTACGGAGTCTTCCTTATCCTTGCAACCCAGAGGCCCACGCTTCTTGATGAGACCATCACGGCACAGCTCAACACCAAGTTCATCTTCAGGACCGTACGTGCCTCTGACATAGATACGATCAGGGAGGAAACCGACATAACCCAGGAGGAGGCCAAGAGATTGCCATACCTCAGGACCGGTGATGTCTTCATATCCTCAGCCCTTATGGGAAGGACCCTCTTTGCAAGGGTCAGGGCTGCCTACAGCTCAAGCCCCCACACCCTGAACCCCTTTGACGAGTTAAGGAAGCAGTCAAGGGAGGATGAGGAAAAGTACCTTCAACTGATCATGGAAAGGCTGCCCATCATGGAATCGGACCTGCTTGGAGTGATCCAGGACCTGGAAAAGGATGAAGGGGTTATCCTGACCCTTGGCAGACTGGAAGAAAAGCTCCAATTATTGGCAAAAAAGAATTATATCCAGAAAGAAGACACATTTTTGGGGTATAGATATACAAAGGTATAGCTATACCTTTTTTCACACTTGCACAAATTGCAGATAAGGATAACCTGGAAAGAGAATGGAGGGCTGGATATGACCGATAGAAATGAAGTTCAATACTTCTACATAGATGATGGAGAACTGGATGCATACCTTTTTCACGAGGGAACCTTTTACAGGGCCTATGAATTCATGGGAGCGCATCCATACAAGAAGGGCAGAAAAAAAGGTCACCGGTTTGTGGTCTGGGCTCCAAGGGCCAGGGAGGTCTACCTGACAGGAGACTTCAACGGTTGGCATGAGTGGAGTCTTCCAATGGAGAGGATACCAGGCAGCGGCCTTTGGTCAATAGTTGTCCAGGATGTCCAGGATTACGACAAATACAAGTACAGGATAATTGCCGAAACTGGAGAGGTCAGGTACAAGGCGGACCCCTTTGCCTTCCATGCGGGAACAAGGCCTGAGACCGATTCCAAGGTTTACGACATAAAGGGCTTCAACTGGCAGGACAGGAAGTGGATGAGAACCAGAAAGGATAACCACCAGAATTCTCCCGTGTCAATATATGAGGTTAACCTACTCTCCTGGAAAATGAAGGAGGGGGGAGAACCCTACTCATACAGGGAACTGGCGGATGACCTTGTCAGGTACGTAAAGAAAATGGGCTACACACACATTGAACTGATGCCAATTGCGGAGCATCCCCTGGATGCATCCTGGGGATACCAGGTCACGGGTTACTTTGCCCCAACCAGCAGGTTTGGAACACCCAAGGACTTCATGTACCTGGTGGACCAATGCCACCAGAATGAGATAGGGGTGCTTCTTGACTGGGTGCCCGCCCATTTCACCAGGGATGACCACGGTCTGGCAAGATTTGACGGAAGCTACTGCTTTGAATCCCTGGACAGGAACAGGGCTGAAAACGACCAGTGGGGGACCCTGAACTTCGACTACTCCAAGCCTGAAGTCTTGAGCTTTTTGATCTCAAACGCCCTCTACTGGCATGACTACTACCACATAGACGGACTTAGGATAGATGCTGTTGCCTACATGATCTACCTTGATTTTGGGGGCAGGGACATAAGGAACCAGTACGGTGGAAGGGAGAACATCGAGGCCATTGAATTCATCAAGAGACTGAATTCCATAATATTTGAGAACTATCCCGGCACAATGATGATAGCCGAGGAGTCAACCGCATGGCCAAAGGTGAGCCACCCCCTTGATGAGGGAGGCCTGGGCTTTAACTACAAGTGGAACATGGGCTGGATGAACGATACCCTGAAGTACATGGAGTTGGATCCCATCTACAGGAAAGACCACCACCAGGCCCTTACATTCAGTATGATGTATGCCTTTTCGGAAAGGTTCATACTTCCCCTTAGCCACGACGAGGTGGTACACGGAAAGCGATCACTCCTGGATAAGATGCCAGGCTTCTATGAGGATAAGTTTGCCAACCTCAGACTCCTTTACCAATACATGTACGCCCACCCGGGCAAGAAGCTCCTCTTTATGGGGGGAGAGTTTGGACAGTTTATCGAATGGAGGGAGTACGAGGGACTTGACTGGCACCTTCTGGACTATGAAATGCACCAGAAGCTCCACAAGTACGTCAAGGACCTGAATACCCTCTACAAGGACGAGAAATGCCTTTTTGAAGTGGATACATCCTACGAGGGATTCCAGTGGATCGAGCACCAGAACTGGCAGGAGAGCATCATCTCCTTTGAAAGGATAGACAAGGATGGAAACAGGCTTGTATGCATATTCAACTTTACCCCTGTTCCAAGGCCAGACTACCCAATCGGAGTCCTGGAGGAGGGAACCTACAGGACGGTCTTTACAAGTGACCATCAAAGATATGGTGGAAACACCAAGAGAATAAAATCCTACAAGGCAACCGACGAAAAGTTTCACGACAGACCATACAGCATCAGGGTTGAGCTACCCCCTCTCGGGGCAATGTATCTGAAGCTGAAGGAAGAAAAAAGGACAGGAGGGAAGTAATATGATTGAAAGCAAGGTTGTTGCAATGCTTCTGGCCGGAGGTCAGGGCTCAAGACTAAAGACTTTGACCAAGAAAATAGCAAAACCCGCAGTGCCCTTTGGTGGCAAGTACAGGATCATAGATTTTGCATTGAGTAATGCAACAAATTCAGGTATTGATGACATTGGAATACTTACCCAATACAAGCCCTACCTTCTCAACACACACATTGGCATAGGCTCATCATGGGACTATGACAGGAACATTGGAGGCTTAAGGATACTCCCGCCATTCACATCGGAGGATGGTGGGCGATGGTACACAGGTACAGCAAATGCAGTCTTTGAGAACATTGACTTTCTGGATGAGATGAATCCGGAGTATGTGCTCATACTGTCGGGAGACCACATCTACAAGATGGACTACACAGAGCTTCTCAGAGCCCACAAGGACAAGGGGGCTGATGTTTCAATCGCCGTCATGGAGGTCCCCTGGGATGAGGCATCCAGGTTTGGGATCATCAATGTGGACCAGGAGAACAAGATCGTTGAGTTTGAGGAAAAGCCTGAAAACCCCAAGAACAACATGGCTTCAATGGGGATATACATGTTTGATTGGAAGCAGCTAAGGGACTACCTGATCAAGGATGATGAAAACCCTGATTCAGACAATGACTTTGGCAAGAACATACTTCCGATGATGCTGGAGGAAGGCAAGAAGATGTATGCCTGGGTCTTTGATGGATACTGGAAGGATGTTGGAACCGTCAAGAGCTATTGGGAAGCCAACATGGACCTGCTTGACCCCATGAACACCCTTGACCTTTACGACAAGGACTGGAGGATATACACAAGAACCAGAAACCTGCCACCACAATATCTTGCGCGGAACTCAATCGTAAAGAACGCCCTGGTAAACGAGGGCTGCTATATCAGGGGTACCTTGATGAACAGCATACTCTTCAGTGATGTGGTCATAGAGGATGATGCTGTTGTGGTTGACAGCGTGGTCCATTCCAACTGCGTCATCGAGAAGGGAGCCAAGGTATACAGGGCAGTCATATTAGAAGGGATGACCGTAAAGGCAGGAGAAGTGATCGGACAGGAAGACTCAGAGAACATATACCTTGTCTCTGAGGAAGGAATCTCGGTGGAATAAGGAGGCGAAAAGGATGGAAAAATGTCTAGGAATAATTAGCGGTGCAAACATAGAAAACAACTTTGGAGCCCTTTGTGTCCACAGACCGGTATATATGCTTCCTTTTGCAGGGAGGTACAGGCTTATCGACTTCAGTCTGTCAAACATGGTCAATCACGGGATACGGACAGTTGCAGTTTACACAGGGGAGAAGGTCAGGTCAACAATGGACCATGTGGGTGATGGAAAGGCATGGGACCTGAACAGGAGGTTCAACGGACTCTTCCTCTTCCCTCCGGTAAGTCATGGACTGTCGGCAAAAAGGACGGGGGAGATTCCCCAGTATTACACCACAAAAGACTTCTTCGACCAGGCTAAGGAAAATTATGTATTCATAAACCACCCCAATATACTTGCCAAGGTGGACCTAAATGAGGCCTTCAGGTTTTTCAGGGAGAGTGATGCGGATATCACCTTTATCTACAAGAAGCAGAGTGACCCCTTTGGAGAGTATGTCAATACCCAAAAGATGAATATAGGTGATGACGGAACCGTTCTTAACATAGGGACAAACCTGGGTACTGAAAGGGAATTCAACATGTACCTGAAGATGGGCTTCCTTAAGAAGGAGGTTTTCATGAAGCTTGTGAAGGAGGCCATCGAGAGAGGGGAGTCGGATAACCTTCTTGAGACCATCCTGATCAACAAGGACAAATACAAGCTCAACAGCTACGAGTTCAAGGGACACGTTGAGAGCATCAGGAACCTCAAAAGCTTCTACGATGCAAACATGAACCTCTTGAAAAAGGATATAGCCAGGGAACTCTTCTATTCAAATGGAATAATATACACAAAAACAAAGGACGAACCATCAACCCTATACACTGAGGACTCATCAGTCCAGAACTCACTTGTTGCAAATGGATGCGTAATTGAAGGAACGGTTGAGAATTCAATAATATTCAGGGGAGTCAAGATCAAGAAGGGCGCAATAGTCAAGAATTCAATAATCATGCAGAAGTCTGAAATTCATGAAAATGCAGCGGTCATCAACTCCATTATGGACAAGCAGGGAATAGTTGGAGAGGACGTAAGGATAGCCGGCAGCATGCTGATGCCCTTTATAGTTGAGAAGAAGCAGGAGATCAGAAAGGATTGATGGGGATGAAAATATTATTTGTGGCCTCTGAAATGGCCCCCTTCGCAAAGACCGGAGGCTTGGCTGATGTGGCGGGCTCACTGCCCTACGCCCTTCAGGAGGAGGGACACCAGGTGTCTGTTGTTCTTCCCCTCTATTCCAAGGTGGGAGATAAGTACAGACAGAAAATGAAAAAGGTTAGGGACTTTTATGTGGACCTTGACTGGAGGCGCCAGTACGCAGGAATCCATCTCTACCAGGAGGATGGCCTGGATGTGTATTTCGTTGACAACGAGTACTACTTCCACAGGCATGCCCTCTACGGCATGTATGACGATGGGGAAAGGTTTGTGTTTTTCAACAAGGCTGTAGTCCAGATGATCAAGGAGCTGGACCTGGAAACGGACATAGTACATGCAAATGACTGGCACACGGGCCTGATCCCCCTATACATCAAGGATTTTGGAAAGGGAGACCAGTATTACAGGGACATCAAGACCGTCTTTACAATACACAACCTCAAGTACCAGGGGATATTCCCTCCTTCAATACTGGGTCTTGCGGGGATATCGAGAGACTACTACCATGAGGAGGGTCTCAAGTACTACGAGATGGTGAACTTCATGAAGGCTGGAATCGTCTATTGTGATGCCCTGACAACCGTGTCCCAATCCTATGCACAGGAGATAAAGTACGAGTTTTACGGGGAAAGTCTTCAGGGGATAATCAGAAGGCACGAGTACAAGCTAATGGGAATAATAAACGGAATAGATTACAAGCTTTACAATCCGGAAACGGACAAGAGGATACCATACCACTATTCAAAGGAGGATCCAGGTGACAAGGCCAGGAACAAGGAGGCCCTGCAAGAGGCTTTTGGATTGCCTGTAAAGGCTGATGTTCCAGTCCTTTCAATGGTGTCAAGACTTGTGGACATGAAGGGGCTGGACCTGGTGAGATACATCCTGGATGAGCTTCTTCAGGATGATATACAGCTTGTGGTCCTTGGAACGGGCGAAAAGGAATACGAGGATATGTTCAGACACTTCCAGTGGAAGTATCCGGACAAGATGTCAGCCCACATCTACTTCAACGAGGAGGAGGCCCACCTGGTATATGCAGGTTCGGACATTTTCCTAATGCCTTCAATGGCAGAGCCCTGTGGAATATCCCAGCTTATTGCACTAAGGTATGGAACCGTACCTGTTGTAAGGGAAGCTGGAGGACTTAAGGATACAGTTATTCCATACAACGGGTTCACCCAGGAGGGGACAGGATTTTCCTTTGCAAACTACAATGCCCATGAGCTTCTCCACACAATAAGGAGGGCCCTTGAGGTATATTCAGACAAGGATTCCTGGGATGGCCTTGTGAAAAGGACAATGGAGGCAAAGCACGACTGGGAGAAATCCTCAAAGGAATACACAAAACTCTACAATACATTGCTGCACCAGAGGTGGTAATATGACTATTTTAGACCAAAGACCGGATGAAGAAATTCAAAAGATACTCTACCAGCATGGAGCTGTGACCCTGGAGGAGGCATCCTCCAAGGAGATCTACAGGGCCCTTAGCTACCATATCAGGGAGACAATAGGAAGGCAGATGTCCCGGACTGAGAAAAACAGCAGGCAGGGGATGACCATGGTCTACATGTCCATGGAGTACCTTCCGGGAAGCCTCCTGAGAAAGAACATAGATTATCTTCATAAGGGCAAATCACTCCAGGAAGCCCTCCAAAAGAGAGGGTGCAACCTCAATGACCTTATTTTGGAGGACAGGGAGCTGGGCCTTGGATATTCTGACATCGGATACCTTTCAAACGGACTTATGGATACATTTGCAAGTGGTTCATACAACGCAATCGGCTATGGCCTTCTCTACAGGGAAGGCTATTTCCGTCAGGAAGTGGAGAATTTCCAGCAGCTGGAAAAGCCGGACAACTGGTGGGTCAGGGGCAAGAACTGGCTCTACAAGGGAGACAGGAAATACAGGGTGACAACCGGTGGCAGGGTGGACATATCCATGGGAGACAAGGGGCTTGTCTTCACCCCTTCAGACACAGAGGACCTTACCCTAAGGTATTACGACCTGCCCTACCTGGGCTACAGAAATGGCTTTTGCAATCGCCTAAGGCTATTTGACCACGAAACCATAACCAGGAGGATAAAGCCCCTTGATTCCACGACGGAAAACAGGAGGGAAAGGTTCAAGCAGGAATACCTCCTGGTTTCTGGAGCTCTTCAGGATGTCATAAAGACCCACCTTTCCAATGGAAGAAAGGTGGAGACCCTAAATGACCACTTCATATTCCTCATGATGGATACAAACCTGCTTTTGGCAGTTCCAGAGCTTATGAGGCTGCTTGTTGACCAGTACAAGCTGGAGTGGGACCATGCCTGGGAGATAACATCTGAAGCCTTCTTCTACACCCCCCTGGTAGCCCTTGAGGACACCCTCCTCACCCTTGAAGGAAAGACCTTCAGGGAATGGCTTCCAAGACTCTGGATGGTCCTTGAGGAAATCCACCACAGGTACCTGGACAGGCTAAGGAGCATCGGAGAAATCTTGGATGAGGGGATAAAATCCTCAGGAATTCTTTGGGATGACCAGGTCAGGCTATACAACCTACCTGGGGCTGGAGTGTATGAGGGGCCACCAATTGGACATCCCCTGGCTGTATCCCACAGAAGGTGGATACTTTCAGGGAATCCTCCCTTAAGGGACCTGATAGAGGCTTACTTGGGGGATGAATTTGTCGAGAATCCGGAAGTTATAAAAAGGCTCCTTAAAATGGAAGATGACAGGGACCTGCTTCTTGGAATCTCCCATGTGAAGGAAAAGAACAAAAGGACCCTATGCCAGGAGATTTACAGGAAAGATGGCATAGTCCTTGATCCAAACACCATATTCCATGGCTATCTCAAGGATGTCTCAGCCTCAAACAGGCAGGTCCTCATGCTCCTTTGGGTCCTGGATACCTATCTCAACCTTAAGGAAAACCCAAACATCGACATGGTCCCAAGAACCGTTTTCATCGGAGGCAAGGCTGGGGAAAATGATTTTGAAGGCAAGGAGATCATAAGGCTTGCCAACAGGCTGGCCCATGTCATAAATGGGGATGTGACAATCAGGGAAAAGCTAAAGGTCATATTTGTCCACGACCTTTCATTGAAGAAGGAGGAGTTTGTCTATCCTGCCCTTGATATCACCCATTCCCTGACCACCCCAACAAAGGGAGGACTCCATCTGGCAGGACTAACGGCGATGATCAACGGAGCAGTTGCAATAGGCAGCAGGGAAGAGACCAATGAGCTTCTTGGAGGCCATACCATGGACGGGTCCATGGAGCTTTTTGGGATTACGGCAGAAGAAGTTAATCGATGCTATGATACCAAGGAATACAATTCACAGGAATACTACTATCTTAACAGGGATATAAGAAGGGTTGTGGATGCCCTTCTAGGCAAAAGGGATATAATTGGAGAAGGTGAGTTTAGGGGAATCCACGACATGCTCCTTAAATACAACGACAACAACTTTGTCCTGAGGGACTTTGTGGAATACAAGGACAGGATACAGACCATGGAAGCGGACTACCTGACCGGTGATAAATGGAGTGTGAAAATGCTGCACAACATTGCCTTGATAGGAGAATTCGCATCAGATGTAGTTGTTTCAAGGTATGCGAAAAAAATGCAGCAGACATCCAAATAGGAGGATCAGATATGTCAGTACACATGAATATAACCACAGACAAGAAACTGGGCATGGATTACAGTCCTGAAAGGACCCTTTTCAGGGTGTTTTCACCTGTAAGAAGCGATATATCCTTAAGAGTCTACGAGAATTCAAGGAGCATCAAAAGAAAGGAATACCCCATGAAAAAGGAGGAGGATGGAACCTTCTTCATAGAGGTTAAGGGTGACCTGAAGGGCAGGTACTACACCTATATAGTGGAAGGAAAATATGAGGTGACAGACCCCTACAGTGTCGGTTCATCCTGCAACTCCCTAAGGTCGGCAATAATTGACCTTAGGGAGACGGATCCGCCTGGCTGGCAGGGACACAGGGAGCCAGGGGAGATTTCTCCCGTGGACTCCTTCATATATGAGACACACATCAAGGACTTTACAGGAGATGAGACCGCTGGAACAAGCAAGCCCGGGACCTACCTTGGAATGGCCCAGCGGGGAACAAGCTACAAGGACCTGAAGACGGGAATCGACCACCTTGTTGAGCTGGGCATAACCCATGTCCACCTGATGCCTGTAAACGACTTTATCTCCGTCAGGGAGGAAAGGGAATACGCCCACAGGGATGACAACTACAACTGGGGCTATGATCCAGAGCTCTACAACGTTCCGGAAGGGTCCTACGCAACAGACCCCCACAGGGCGGAGACAAGGATCCGGGAGTTCAAGTCCCTGGTCATGGCACTTCACCAGGCAGGGTTGAAGGTGGTACTTGATGTTGTCTACAACCACACCTTCAGGAGCAAGGATTCCAACTTCAATATCCTGGTGCCTGACTACTATTACAGGATAACCGATGACGGGTCCTTTTCAAATGGGTCCGGGGTGGGGAATGAGCTGGACACCCAGAATCCCATGACAAGAAGGTTTGTCCTGGACAGTCTGGAGTACTGGCTAAGAGAGTACAAGGTAGATGGATTCAGGTTCGACCTGATGGCCCTTATTGATATTGATACGGTGGAAATGGCTGTAGAGAGACTCAGATCCATAAAGAAGGACGTCCTGATCTATGGTGAGCCCTGGATGGGTGGCATAACAACCCTGCCATCCCACAAGACAACCTCAAAGGGCAAGCAGGGAAGGCTTCATTTCTCCCTGTTCAACGACAACTTCAGAAATGCCATAAAAGGAGACAATGACGGATACGAGAAGGGGTTTGCCCAGGGAAATCTGGACCAAAAAAGGGCGACTGAAACGGGAATTGCAGGCTCCATATTTTTCGACGAGTCAAGGATCGGATTTGCCTCCATGGCAAGGGAGACCATAAACTATGCCAACTCCCACGACAACCTTATCCTCCAGGACAAGCTACTTAAGGTCTTTCCAAACAAGCCAAGAAAAGACCTGGTGGAGTACAACAAGTTTATCCATGCAATCCTGATACTTTCCCAGGGAGTCCCCTTTATCCACGCCGGAAATGAGTTCATGAGGACCAAGGATGGCAGGGAAAACACCTACAATGCCCCCATGTCCATAAACGGTATGGACTGGTCACTAAAGGAGGAAAACCTTGACCTTTTCAAATATATCAAGGACCTGATAAGATTGAGAAAAGAGAGGCAGGAGTTCAGGATGGACCAGGCGGATGAAATTAGGAAAAAGTTAAGGTTTATTGACGAGGGTGCCACATGTCCAGTAATAGCATATACAATCAGGGGAAATGGAGGCTACCTACTGGTGATCCACAATGCAAACCAGACCTCCTGCCTGATACCCCATTCAGTTATAAAAAAGCATATTCAGGCCCAGGATGAGCGGAGGGTCAGAGACCTTTCAATTCGATGCATCTTCAATCAGGAGGGCTTTACAAGTGATGAGGGGGAATTCCTCCACCCCCATGGAATAGAAAACCACCCAGTGAGCACAAAGGTCTTTGAACTGAAGATAAAGGACTAAAAAAAGATATCGCAAAAGCGATATCTTTTCTCTTAGTCCAGAATATAGACCTTTACGTTTCTTCGGCCGAATCTCATTGCCTCGGCGTTTGAATGGTAAAACAGGTCAATTTTGTTGCCTTTAATGGCTCCTCCAGTATCTTCTGCTATAGCAAATCCATAATCTCTCGATCCATCCAGGGACTCCACGTAAAGCTTGGTCCCTAAGGGAATGACGCGAGGATCCACTGCAACGGTTCCAGGTCGTGCAGTTGTTCCTGAGGCTGTAATTCCGTAGCCCGGGTCACCAGGTCTCTTTCCAGTGCTTGCATAGGAAAGGTCATAGGCGCTTGCATTGAGAATTTTTGCCTCTCTAAAGCGCACATCTCCTCTTGATGTGGATACCAAATCGTTAGTTCCCCTTTCGATTACCTGAGAAAGAGGTTCCGACGCTACGGTATCAAGGATTACGACAGACGAAGACATTTCACCATTAATATATATGTCCTTAATGTGCGATCTTTTTAATCCGTCTTTTCCTTCCTGGAGAGTATTTGAAATACCCTTGTCCAGTCTTATGTTATTTATTACCTCTGTATCAAATGGAATAGAGGTGTTCTCCACTCTCAGCTTTTCCTCAACCTGGAAAAACTCTATTGTGGTATTTGTCTTTACTTCTGAATTCAGGGCCGGTTCTGAAAAGTCCTTTGGCCCAACATGTATGTCTGCCTCTTCAAGAATGTCCTCAACCCTTGTCTTGTAGGATGTAAGCTCAGTCGTTTCATCCTTGAAAACAATGGTGTATGTCTTTGGGTCTGTTACGGTAATCTTTAAACC
>ERZ1032852.227-NODE-227-length-15162-cov-11.200172_pt1 | contig 15162 bp, 15 predicted proteins | sample MGYA00516689_ERZ1032852 | MGnify/ENA primary metagenome ERZ1032852 (study PRJEB33719, sample SAMN04262499) | wastewater metagenome | biome: rural village; feature: composting latrine chamber; material: composting feces with ash | place: El Salvador | collected...
TCACCCACAAGAGCGCCGTGCACAGCACCCGGGCGGCCTGGGCCAGCCCGGTCGCATCCTGAGCGAGGCCTGAGACCGGCGGGTGCCGTCCGAGCGCCCCCCTCAGCGCAGCCCGTACTTCTTGAGCCGGTAGGCGTAGGCGGGGCGGGTCATGCCCCGGCAACGGGCATCTGCGTCTCGCCGGAGGCCGGCGAACGCGATAAGCGCTGGGTGGCCGCGGTGATCACCGGTGGCATCTTCATGCTCGGTGCCCCCTTCTACGGCTTCGTGGTCAGCCTGATCCAGGCCATGCCGGGCTAATTCATCGCCATCATCGCCGGCCTGGCCCTCCCGAGTGCGGCAGATAGAAGCGTAAACCACTGATTAACCTGGAAACGCGTTTTCAGAATTGGCACTACAAGCGGGATGCGGTCGGTGCCGGCAGGCCAATGGCTTCGAAGAGATCGCGTTGTTCAGGCTTCAACTTGGTCAGGCCGCTCGCTGTCTCGCGACGGTGAAGCAGGACCTGGTGAAACTGGATCTTGCGGGCAATTTCTAGGGCGCGTTAACAATTACTAATTTTTTCGCGCCTGATGTAGCATAGCTGGATTTGGATGATCGATGCCCCGACTGATGCTGCGTGATGACCAGTGGGAGAGGCTTGAGCCACTCCTGCCCGGCAAAGTGACCGACTGTGGCGTAACCGCCAAAGACAACCGCCTCTTTATTGAAGCTGTCCTCTGGATCGCTCGCACTGGAGTTCCTTGGCGTGACCTGCCCGTCTCCTTCGGTCGATGGCATACCGTCTACATGCGATACAACTGTTGGTCAAAAAAAGGCATTTGGCAGCAGGTTGCCGACACATTGGCTGATGATCCCGACTTGGAGCAGCTTATGATTGACGGAAGTATCGTCAGGGTTCATCAACATGGGGCTTCAAAAAAACGGCACAGAGCGCCGAAGCCATGGGCAAGTCTCGAGGAGGGTTGAGCACCAAGATACATGCGGCTGTTGATGCCTTGGGCAATCCTGTCAGACTGCTTCTCACCCCGGGGCAAGCCTCTGAATACGTTGCGGCTCCGGCGCTACTTGAAGGCTTTGCCCCGAGCGCGGTACTGGGCGACAAAGGGTACGATTCTGCTGCGCTGAGAGACACCATCCGATCGATGGGTGCCGAGCCAGTGATTCCACCGAGGAAGAACCGTTTGGCGCCCATCGAGGTAGACTGGCACAGCTATAAAGATCGCAACCTTGTCGAGAGGTTTTTCCAGAAAATCAAACAGTTCAGGCGTATCGCAACGCGCTATGAGCGACTGGCAAGAAATTACCAGTCGCTACTCTGCCTCGTATCGGCCATCGTTTGGCTGACCTAATTGTTAACGCTGCCTAGTACTACAGTCGTAACTATTGCCGTGATCGTTCATGCATTGCCATCTGGGCTTGCTGCTGCCGACAGTGGCACTGCCAAGCCCGATACTGGTGCCTTCGTCGCCAGTCCGACCAATGAAGCACATGGGACAAGCCTTGGTGTCCTTGCCATAGACATCTGCCTATTAACCGCCTCAGCTCAGATAGTGTCCACTGGATCCTGTCGACAACAGTTTTTTTTGCTGCTGGCTCGTTTGCCGAATCGCCACCAACAGAGCGTGGGCCAACAGCGACAAGGTGATGTGGCGATGCCAGCTTCCCCAGCGTCTCACCTCATACTCATCCAGACCGCATTCCCCCTTAGCTGTCTGAAAACCCTGTTCGATTTTCCAGCGCTGACCCGCGACCTGCACCAGTGTCTCGATCGACACCCAGTCCCGGGGCGCATGGACCACATAATAGGCCATCTCATCCGGTTTCGAGAGGCTGCGTCGGATCAGGAGATAATGTCCCCAGCGGCGTGCCTCTTCCGTGGGCTGCAACCTCATCAGGGGGACCAAAGCCCAGTCGTACCAGCGTTCGCCCTTGCTGCCTGAGCCAGCGGATAAGGTCTGCCACACGTCACCCGACAGGGACGCTGCGATCTCGTCAGCTCGCGTATATTGAAAGCTCTTCCACCACAAGGGTTCGTTGCAAGCCACTTCTAAAACAAAGGGTTGAGACCGCTCCTCCAGCCACAAGCGCAGGCTGCGGTTGCCGCCATAGACGCTATCCCCCGTCACCCAAGCGGCGGGTACTCCCTGGTCCAGCGCACGCTCCAGCATCCGGCGAGCGAGTTCAGGTTTGCTGGCGAATTCAACGTCATCAGGGATGCCAGCACGCCGACAACGCTCACGGTCTTGTGCCCAGGATTTGGGCAAGTATAAGGCACGATCCAAGAAGGCATACCCTGCTTGACTAGCGTAAAGAAGAAAGACGCCGATCTGGCTATTTTCAATACGACCGGCGGTGCCACTGTACTGGCGTTGCACGCCGGCCGAGTGCTGACCTTTCTTGATAAAGCCGGTCTCGTCCAGGACCAGGACACCCTCATTGGAGCCCAGCGTATCGGTGACCCATTGGCGAAGGATGTCGCGTGCCGCCTCCGCATCCCAGCGGGCACGATCCAACAGGTACTGCACCCCATCTGGGGTGGCATCTCCGAGCCACTCGGCAAGATGCCAGCTATTCTTACGTTCGCACTGACTGAGCAGTCCCTGAATGTAGCGTAGGGCACGATCGCGCGTCTCAGAACGCGGAAAAAGTGGGCATAACCGATCGGCCAGATCATCCAACAAGGCTGAGACAGAGAGATCCAGTTCTTGCATCCTTCACCCTGTGATCGCTTCCATATCAATCACATGCATTGTAGCTTATTCAGTTACGACTGTAGTACTAGTGGCTCCTCGCGGAACTACTTAGTAAAGGCCCCGCGGTCGTACCACCCCTCGGCCAGCTTACCTCTAAACAAACCGGGTAGCCCTCTCTCACCTTGCTGATCACGCCAGCATCCTGATGGCTCTCCCGTGGCTCGTCCCATCACACTCGAGATGGCAGCTTTGGCTGCCGGGAGAATACCGGTGATCTGCGCTTCACCTCAGCGCTTCTTCATGTCGTGTTGCCACGTCACTGAAGGCTCACCAAGGCTTGCGATGGTGCAGCTGGTGGGAGGCGGGGCATGTCAGCATCGCAGTGCCCGATACACGGGGATGCGACTTTAGTCTGTTTGACATGGCCGCTGGAGGCGCTATGGTTTGAAATGCAAGTTAGATATCTAAGTATATCGGCAAGACCTACTCCTATACTCACCATCCCTTGAAACGGAGACCGTGCCTTATGCTGACACAAGAAGAGAACGATCTGCTGTGCCGCGTCGAAGGTGAAGCCCCCATGGGGCAGATCATGCGTCGTCACTGGCTGCCCGCTTGCCTATCCGAGGAAATCGAGGAGCCGGACGGTGATCCGGTACGGGTTCGACTGCTCGGTGAGGATCTGGTGGCCTTCCGCGACACCGAAGGGCGTGTGGGGGTGCTGGACGAGATGTGCCCGCATCGGCGCGCGTCGCTGGTGCTGGGGCGTAACGAGGAGTGTGGACTGCGCTGCCTATACCATGGCTGGAAGATGGATGTCGAGGGCAATGTCCTGGAGATGGCTTCCGAGCCACCCGAATCGAAGATGACCGAGAAGGTCAAGCACAAGGCGTACCCCACCCATGAGGCGGCCGGTTTTGTCTGGGTCTACATGGGGCCGCCCGAGGAGCAGCCGGAGTTCATTCCGCCGGTTTTCCAGCCGACGCCGGAAACCAAGGTGTCCATCTCCAAGGTGATCGTCGATTGCAACTGGGCCCAGATCCTCGAGGGCGCCATCGACTCGGCCCACTCTTCGAGCCTGCATTCCACCGACATGGTGCCGGCCCGCAAGGATGGTGCCGAGGCAACCGACAAACTCTGGCTGCGCCCGTCCACGGACAAGGCCCCGCGTCTGCAGGTGCAGCCGACGCCGTTCGGTTTCCGCTATGCCGCGATCCGTCGACCGATCAAGGACGCCAAGACGCATGATTACGTGCGCACCACACTCTTCATCGCGCCCTACACCGTGCAAATTCCACCGAACAACCTCTACGATATCGCGATCCTGCACGTGCCGATGGATGACACCCATACAGCGTTCCACTTCATCGCCTGGGGCGACGCGAGTACCACGCCTGATACTGAGTCCTGGCGTAAGTTCCTCGGCACGCAGATCGGGATCGATGTCGACGAGCACTTCCGCAAGTTCCGCACCCGCGAAAACAACTACTGGCAGGACCGCCGCATTATGCAACTCGGTACCAGCTTCACCGGGATCAAGGGCATTCCCAATCAAGACATCGCGATGTGGGAAACCATGGGCCCGATCGCCGATCGTACCCATGATCGGCTCGGTGCGAGCGACCTGGCGATCGTCGAGTTCCGTCGCCAGATGGTGCAGGCCGCCAAGACCATGCAGCAAGGAGGGCCTGCCATTGGTGCCAAGGAGCCGCGGATTCCGCATTACAAGCTCAAGTCCTTTCAGGGCATCGTCCCCAAGGAAGAGGATTGGCGTCAATTGGGTACCGCTCCGGAAGAGGCGGAGCTGTATGAGGGAGAGTCGTACCACTCCTAACGTTAGGAAATAGATACGCTGAGCCAAGGAGCAACCCCATTCATGTTGCTGAACATCGCGACTCACGGATAATAAAGCAGGAGCCCTGATGAACAAGCTGGAACTTTCGGTTGCCGTCGGCAATTACGACCGCGTAAGGCCATTGATCGATGGAGAGGTGCAGATCGATGGTGTGGATCCTGTATTCATGCTGCATGACCCGGAGGAGATTTTCTTTCGCGCCTTCCGTCATGCCGATTTCGATATCACGGAGCTCTCGCTGAGCAGCTACACCGTGAAAACAGCGGCGGGTGATTGTCCCTATATCGGAGTACCCGTCTTCCCCTCTCGCGCCTTTCGGCATACCTCCATCTACATTCGGACCGATCGCGGCATCGAATCGCCGGCCGACCTGAGGGGCAAGCGCATTGGAGTCCCCGAATATCAGTTGACCGCCAATGTCTGGGCCCGTTTGTTCCTCGAGGAGGATCATGGCCTCCAGCCCCGTGATGTGACCTGGATGCGTGGCGGTTACGAGGAGCCAGGCCGGGTCGAGAAAATCAACCTCGATCTCCCCGAAGGAGTCAGAGTGGAGAACATTCCCGAAGGGGAAACGCTCTCCGGTATGCTGGCCTCCGGTGAGTTGGATGCGGTCATGGGGCCTCGAGCGCCGTCCTGTTTCATGCAGGGGCATCCTCATGTGGGGTACCTCTACCGTGATCCTCAACAGGCAGCCTCGGACTGGTATCGGCGAACCGGCATCTTCCCCATCATGCATCTGCTGGGTATTCGCAAGACGCTTGTAGAGCGCCATCCTTGGTTGCCTTTCTCCGTCTACAAGGCTTTCGAGCAATCCAAGGCCAAGGCACTGGCGAAGCTCAGTGACACCTCGGCAACCAAGGTGACACTTCCGTTCGTCGAGGACCAGCTCCAGGCCGCCCGGCGCCTGATGGGTGAGGATTTTTGGTCCTATGGCTTTGCTCCCAACCGACAAGCTCTGGAGCGGTTTCTCGAGCAACATCATGCGGAGGGACTGTCCCAGCGGCTCCTGAAGCCGGAGGAACTGTTCCATCCAGCCACGCTGGAAAGCTTCAAGATCTGACGGTCTTTGTGGAGGACAGCTGTATCCGTCGCGCAACGACTTTTTACAACAACAAGCAAAGCCTCGAAGTGCCAATGACGATGTCAGTACAAAAGGTGAAAAAATGAAGATCTCGATCAAGAAATCTGTGATGGCCATGGCCCTTGTCGTTCCTGGACTGATGATGAATGTTGCTTCTGCCCAAAGCTATAACTTGACTGTTTCTGGCGCATCCCCGGGTGGACTATGGTCCTTGCTCGGTGCGGGTCTGGACAGTGCCCTGAAAGAAGACTATCCAGGCTCGACCATTACCTACCAAACTTCAGGCGGAGGAATTGCCAACGTTGCGATCCTACAGCGGGATGATGCAAACCTTGCCATAATTGAGGATTCAGTGCTTCAACTGGCTCGTGATGGTGAAGCACCGTTTCGTGAGCCAGCCAATGACGATATCAGAGTGCTTGCTTATCTTTATACATGGTCTCCCATGCAGGCTGTCATCAGAGAATCAGTCGCTGAGAGGCATGGCATCAACAGCTTTGAGGATATTGCTGCTGTCGAGGCACCACTTACCATAGCCATCAATAGGCGGGGGAATATCGCCTCCAATGTCGCCGAAGTCATGTTGGAGACTATCGGGGCTGGGCCGGATGAACTCAAGAGCTGGGGAGGCGATATCATTTATGCGGCATCGGGCGAGCAGACCAGCCTGATCCAGGATCGCCGTGTCGATATGTTCCTGAACAGCCTATTTGTCGGACAAGCCTCCATCATGCAGGCTGCGTCGAGCGTCGATGTGAAACTGTTGCCACTGTCCGAGGAAACCATCAATACAGTATCGGAGAGAACCGGGACCAATCCATTTATTATCCCCGGTGGTGCTTATGAATGGGCGCCTAACGACACGCCGGCTGTGACGGTCAGCTCTGCGTTGGCCGTGCGTAGCGACATGGATGAGGCAATGGCGTATGACTTAACTAAAGCATTTTATGAAAACTATGAAAAGATTTCTGGAGTTCACTCGGCAATGAGAGCCTTGACTCCGGAAATCATGGCTTCTGTTGAAGTGGTGCCTTATCATGATGGTGCCGAACGCTACCTCAAGGAAGTGGGCCTCCGCTAATTGGTGAATACAGTGACACTGCTGAGAGGCTTTACAATGAGTCAAATTTTGTTGCTTCTGACGGGGACCGGCGCCAAGCGAAACCTGACAGGAAAACTGGGTATGGCAGTGCATGGATGCGCTGCCCTTGTGGCGCTGTCGGTCATTTATACAACGACGATCATATACATCGATCTTTATGTCATGATGGTCGTCTTTCTATCCGCAATGTTGGCTCTGTTGTTTATCAACGTGAGCGCTGGACCCAGGGGGCGACAGGATCGTCCCAGCGTATTCGACTGGTGTCTGGTCGTGGCGAGTCTCGTCGTTGGCCTCTATTTCTTGATGGAAAGCCAGCGGATAGCCGAACGGATCACCCTGTTCGATCCGCTGGAGACGCCGGACTTGCTCGCGGCTAGCGTTCTTCTGGTTCTGACGATTGAAGCGACTAGACGTACAGTGGGTTTTGGTCTGACTAGTGTGGTGCTGGTCTTTGTCGCCTACAATCTTTGGGGGCACTCCCTCCCCGGGGCACTTGGCTTTAGGGAAGTCAGCTACAACCACTTCCTTGACATCATGATGTTCACTTCGGATGGATTGTTCGGGGTGCCACTCAGGGTGGCGGCGACCTATGCCTTCCTGTTCGTGATGTTCGGAACCTTTCTGTCAAAGGCGGGTGGGGCCGAGTTTTTCTATAATCTATCGTCGGCGATTGCCGGTAGAAAGCCTGGAGGCCCGGCCAAGATCGCCGTCATTTCATCCGGCCTTTATGGCACCATGTCAGGAAGTCCCACCTCCGATGTGGTCACGACGGGCTCCGTTACCATCCCGATCATGCAGCGTCTTGGATACAGCAAACCGCTATCGGGCAGTGTTGAAGTAGCCGCCTCAACGGGGGGAAGCCTCTTGCCTCCGGTGATGGGGTCGGCAGCTTTTATCATGGCGGAATATACTGGCATCGAATATCGCGATATCGTAATTGCTGGTATTGTTCCGGCGCTGCTTTATTTTCTGTGCGTGTACGTTCAGGTACATTTACGGTCACAGAGGCTCGGCCTGAAAGGACTTTCAGCGGATGAAACGCCTCGCCTCAAAGAAACGCTAAAGAACGGTGGGTTGTTTATCCTTCCGTTGGTAGCCTTGTCGCTGGCTCTGGTGATGGGTTACTCCCCGACTTATGTGGCGGTAATTGCTACTGTCGCGGTTCTGGTTGTATCAGCAGTTCGCCGCTCGACACGGATGAGTCTCAAGGCGATCTGGGATGCCTTGGCTGTTACCACGCTGCGTATGGTTTCCGTCGTCGCCGCCTGCGCGGCAGCTGGACTGGTGATCGGTGGAATTTCCATGACAGGGCTGGGTGGAAAGTTTGCCGAACTCGTCTTTTTGCTGGCCGGCGATAGCACAGTTATTGCGCTTATTATCTCTGCCATGCTGGCGATCATCTTGGGGATGGGTATGCCGACACCCTCAGCCTTTATCCTGGCGGCTGTACTGGTCGGACCTACACTACTGGGTATGGATTTAAGTGTCCTCCAGGCAAACATGTTTATCTTGTACTTTGCCGTACTTTCGGCCATGACGCCGCCGGTGGCGGTTGCGGCATTCGCTGCCTCGGCAATCGCAGATGCCAAGCCCCTGGAAATCGCCACCGGAGCCGTGAGGCTGGCCATTACCGCTTTCATTGTGCCGTTCGCCTTCGTGCATGGCGAGGGATTATTGTTGGTCGGTAGCTGGGTGGAGATCGCCATTACGTGCATTTCTGCCGTGGTGGGGGTTCTTTTGCTCGGTATTGCAGTGGAAGGTTTTTGGCGCCAGCAGCTGACTAAACCCTTTGCGAGAGTAGGCTTTGGTGTGGCCGGTCTGCTCTTTATCATGCCGAGCTTGTGGGCAGTAGTAGTAGCTTTAGTGTGCCTCACCTTGGCTATAGCCGCCACGCCTCATTTGCGGCTGCATAGAAGCAAGATGCAGGCATGATTTAATATTCTTTTATATTCGTAGCTTCATGGAGGCAGGGTGGCAAGCTGTACCCTGTCTCTGTTTTTTCCTGGTTTCTGCGAGGTCAAGGTGGCCAGTTCGCAATCCATACCTATCTTACTTTCTCTGGCATCGTCACTGATGTTCGCTAGCACATTTGTTCTCATCAAGATGGCTGGTCAAGCATCATCATCTCTAGCTGCCCTATGGGTTACCCTCACCACCAACGTGGGCTTTCTCTGGGCATGGAGTTTGCTGAGGGAGAAGGGTAGTGTCACGCCTTCAGGAGAATGGCAGTATTTCGTGCTCGCTGGTATTTTTGCGCCTTTGCTTGGGCGGCTGTTTCAGTTTCAGGGCATGGCCAAGTTGGGCGCTAATATCACTACGCCTATTACATTGACACATCCGATTGTTACGGTGCTGCTGGCAATCATTTTTTTGGGTGAAAGTCTAGGTGGCGGAGCTCTTTTCGGCGTATTTCTGGTGCTGGCTGGGAGTATACTTCTTGGCTTGCAGAGCGGACAGGGATCGGTGGAATGTGCTGGCGCTCCGAAGCAATTTCTGGTGTTGCCATTGGCTGCATCATTGGCTTACGGTGTGTCAGTTGTATTTAGAAAGGTGGGTATCGATATGGGGTCGGACGCAGTCACTGCGGCAGCGGTAACGACCTCAACTTCTTGGTTGCTATTCGCTATATACCTGGTGGCTTACAGGCCTTCAGGTGTGTTCAGGTGTAAGTCTCAAGAACTTGCGAAATTTGTAGCCGCAGGCGTGTTTTCGAGCCTTGGTCCCGTGTTTCTATATATGGCACTACAAGTGGGTAGGGTTTCCGTTGTTGCCCCCTTGGCTTCGACGACCCCTTTTTTTGTGTTGCTTGTTACAGGGTTGTACATGCGAAACGATGAGGTCTTCAATAGATGGGTTGTTCTCGGCACAATTTTTACCGTTTTGGGTGTTGCTCTGATTGTGTCATTTGGGGCATCATGAAAAAATTAATTTTATAGGTGGGTATAATCTATGTATAGGGTGGAAAGGAAAAGTCTTAAAGCTGACATGCAAAGGAATGTTGCTGCTGCATTGAGGGAGGATATTGGAAGCGGTGATATTACATCTGAATTAGTGCCAGGCGATTGCATTGGCAAGGCTGTTATTATAGCAAAGGAAGAAGCTGTGGTTTGTGGTGCTGGCTGGGTTGATGAGGTTTTTTGCCAAATTGATCCTAAGGTAAAAGTTGACTGGTGCGTCACAGATGGTGATCGTGTAGAGGTTGGTCAAGAGATTTGTCATATTGCTGGGAATGCAAGATCACTTTTGACAGGGGAAAGAACGGCACTCAATTACCTGCAGACTCTCTCGGGTACTGCGACTCGTAGCCGTTTTTTTTGCAAATTGATTGAAGGGACTTCTGCTAAGCTTCTAGATACAAGGAAGACGCTGCCAGGATTGCGTTTGGCTCAGAAATATGCGGTATGTTGCGGAGGCTGCCATAGTCATCGCATGGGCTTGTACGATGCATTTCTTATCAAGGAGAATCATATTTCAGCTTGTGGGGGTATCGCGATGGCGATAAACCAAGCGAGGCGTCTGGCGCCCGAGAGGTCGATCGAAGTGGAAGTCGAAGACCTAGAAGAATTCAAGCAAGCACTCGAGGCGAGGCCCGACATTATCATGTTGGACAACTTCTGTGTCGAGGATATACGCACGGCAGTCAGCTTAGCAGCAGGACGCGTTACGCTCGAGGCCTCGGGAGGCGTGACCGAGGCCACCTTGATCGATATCGCAAGGACAGGGGTCGATTACATCTCCCTTGGCACCCTTACCAAGGACCTCAAGGCGATTGATCTGTCGATGCGTCTATCGATGTGAAAGGAAAGGGCGAGAGGCCTACGGGACTGCCGACGTCACTCGAATATCAAGCATGGTGTCGGCAGTTGGAGGTACCTCCGATGTACCAAGGCCTCAAACTCCTCCAAGGTAGGCTTGAGCCTGGCGGGCCCGCATTTTCCATAGTTGCCAGGGCCTTTCCACCTGCCCCTCGGTCGCCTCCCTGGCTGCGTTGGCCTCCTCGGGTGTCAGGTACTCGATGGGGCCAAGTCGCAGTGCATCAGCTTGAAGCCGTGCATTTACTTCGACATAGATGGCTCGATAGACTGCTTGCTTCAAGGTAGGCCCGGTGACCGTCGCGCCATGCCCACGCATCAGTACGACATTGTCGTTTCCAAGGGAATCGGCAAGTGAAGCCCCCAGCGAACGATCCCGGATCAGCAGGTCAGTCGCCGTGCCTGCCGTGTCCCGGATCTCGAAGATCGGCGCACCAGCACCCAAGAAGCCGCTCATATGGCACATCGGCCGCAAAGGAGTCGACTTGACGGCACTGAAGGGGACGACGGAAGGAGAGTGGCTATGTACAACCGCCATGACATCCGGTCGTGCACGGTAGATCTCTCCATGAATGAAGCGCTCAAGATAGACGGGCCGGTCATCGGCATCGATGGGGGTGCCATCGAGATCGAATGTCAGGATATCGTCCACCGTGACGAGCCCGGGTGCCATGTTCCGCGCCAGCAGAAACCGTTCGGTATTTTCTGGGTGCCGGATGCTGACATGCCCGAAGGCATCGAGTACGCCTTCATTGAAAAGGATATGGTTAGCATCTACGAGGTCCCGCAATAGATCTTCTGTGCTTTGGGTGGCCGTAACTGAGGTCGAATTATTGGTATTCATCGCTATTCCATAGGGTGGTGAGTGTGTAAGTGATCGTGGTCAGGAATTATTCGTTAGCCTCGGCCAGGTTGCTGATGATCTTGAGCAAGGTGCGCCGCGTCACTCGAAGATCTTCACATTCGACACCTTGCACGGCAATATCATTGACTTCCTCAGCCAGTGGGATCAGGGTTTTCTTGAGATTACGCCCTTTTTCCGTAAGGTAGATATGTATGTTCTTGCGGTTACCATTGAGTTGTCGGCGTTCGATCAGGCCTTTGGCCTCCATTGCTTTCAGGGCGGTAAAGGTCGTGGGCTCCATCAGTCCAGCCTGTTCACTGAGCTCGCGTTGCGTCAATCCTTCCGTTACCCAGAGGATGCGCAGAAACGACCAGTGACCGAAGCTTACTGAGTGCTCTGCCAAGCGTGTCTGTAGGCTCTTTGTCAGAACTCGGCCTGCATCGCGTATCAAGTGGGCCAGGCGATCGTCCGGAACATCCTCTTGCCAATGACGAAGAACCGTTTGCGTTTCCCGATTGTTGGTACGGGGCATCGTGACGTCCTCCAAGAAAGCAATATTGCCCTACTCCAACGTTTCATTATAACACACCAGTTCCGTCATGCCTGCTGGTGAGATAGCGTGACTTCATGTCCATGTCGTGCGGATTCAAGCAGTGCAAAACAGACTTCCATCGTGGCCATGCCCCATTCGCCGGTGTGAATGGGGGGACGGTCATGGCGTATGGCACCTATCAGTTCATCCAGGACTTCACGCCTCGGGATCTCCGGTGACGGCAATGTTTCCAGATAGCGGCGAGTATGGGCATAGACCTGTACCCCGTGCGGTAGGGGACGAAGGTCGGCACCATCACAGGAAACAAGGATGAAGCCAAAATGATTGTGTGCCGAGTCTTGTAGTTGGCTATTGGCTAGGGACAGGCCGGCGCCATAGGTGCGGGTATTCTTGAGAGCGGTCTCCTCTTCGGGTCCTTGAATCTTCGCCAGCTTCGCCCTGGTCGTGCCGTACTGGTCGGGATCTCGAGGCTGGCCTAGTTCGCCAGACCATCCGCAGAGTTCGTCGCTATCAAAATGCGCGAATCCGCTGTAGGTCATGTTGGCAAAGACACCGTTATTGAAGGTGAGTAGCGCACTATAGGCGCCTTCCGTGGGGCGTGCAGGATCCCAGCTTCCAGTGGCGGCCCGTACGCTTTTGACGTGCCCGCCGCCGAGCAGACGCACGATATCGACCTGATGAGCAGCCTGGCTGAACACCACACCGCCGCCCTGCGAGGTATCCAGCTCTTCCGGACGGCGGGGGCGGTAGAGAAAGTCGGTGTAATTGAGGGCGCTGATCATGCGCACCGCCCCGAACCCTTGGCTGTCAATCATCTCGCGAGTGCGCAGATAAGGCGCATCGAAGCTATGACTGTGTCCGACGACTAGCCAGCGTCCGGCGCGGCGCATGGCATCGATCATGGCCTGGCAATCCTCAAGGGAGAGCGCCATCGGTTTCTCGACTAGGACATGCTTGCCATGTGCCGCCGCCAGTTCGACATGCTCGCGATGAAATTGGTGGGGAGTGGCGACATATATCGCTTCCACGTCAGGATCGGCGCACAGGTCGGCGACCTCGGCATAGGTTCTCGCGCCGAAATCGGCTCTAAACTGCCGGCGAGCCTCCTCTCGCGGATCGGCCGCTGCCACTAAGCGAATACCTGGATGGGCCGCAAGGGTGGGCAACAGCAGCATGAAGCCACGCCCTAGACCGGCAACGCCGAGTTTCACGCGGGGTACTGGCATCGTGAGCACTCCGTGGTGATGCAATGGATTATTCCGCTAGATCGATTACCAGTTCCTTCGAACGTGCGCGCGAGACACAGACCATGATGTGATTCTGTCGCTCGGCTTCTGACAAAACCAGGTCACGGTGCTCCGCCTCACCTTCCAACAGCCGGGTTCGACAGGAGCCGCAGGTACCACTTTCGCAGGAGTAGGGCACATGATGGCCGTTCACTCTCAATGCCTCGAGGATCGATACGCCTGCCGGTACCGGAATCGCCTCGCCGGTCTTGTGGAGGCGTACGGTGAAAGGCGTATCCTCCGCTGTGCTGGCTGTCTGGCTACCGCCGAAGTCCTCGAAGTGCACACTGGAGGGTGTCCAGTGGCCGGTCATGTCGCGAACCGCCTCCATCAGTCCCCGGGGGCCGCAACAGTAGATGTGGGCTCCCTTGGGCTGCTCGAGGACCGGCCACAGGTCATAGGCGTTGTCGGGATCGCCATGGTCATGATGGATCACCACCTTGCCTCGGTACTCGGGGGCGCTGAGTTCCTCGAGAAAGGCAGTTTGCGACGGCTCGCGCGTCAAGTAGTAGAGCTTGAAGGGTTTGCCTCCCGTTGCCTGCAGGTGATGAATCATCGAGAGAATCGGGGTGATGCCGATTCCGCCGGCGATGAAGATGTAGCGAGCGGGGTTACCTGTCAGCTCGAAGTCGTTGCGCGGCGCCGATACCTTGAGGTGATCGCCCACCCGGGTTTCGTCAATCAGGCTCCTCGATCCGCCGGTGCCTTCCTCTTCGCGCTTGACCGCAATGACATACCGGTCCTGCTCGTCGGGATCGTTGCACAGCGAGTAATGTCTCACCTGGCCGCTGGGAGTCTCGATGCACACATGAGCACCAGGTGCGAATTCGGGAAGATCGTCGCCATTGGGGGCAACGAGCTCTATGCGGTAGATGCCATCAGCGATTGCGTCCAGTGCGGAGACGAGCAGTTCGCTCATGGGGAGTTCGTCGGAGGGGCTAGCCATTGGATACCCACCTTTCTTGTCGTGTGGCTGAATATACTTCTATATCTAAGTATTTTTCCGGCGACAATGCAAGACATGGTGTTGCGACTTTGGTCGCATAGGCTGGGCGCCGCCTGTTGCGGCTCGACACGCTGCCAACCTGACTATGGAGAGGGCTGGCATGGCTATGAAGAGATGGAGGCGAGGAGGGCGTAGGTCCGCTGGGCTGTGTGCCGCCGGTCCAGTATGTCAGCGAAGTACAGCCAGGGAGCGAATCCCGTGTTGAGCGTGGGCTCCTGTCAATGGCCATCTTGAGGAGAGGTCACTGGGGTTGAAGTCGTCGGTTATTCCTTGAGAGAGAAAAATGACCTGTGTCAAAGAAAATATCTCATGTCGTCCTATGATGATTAGGTATGAAAGTATTTTGCAGCGTGCGTTTTTTGCACTGATTTACCAACCTGGAGGATGGGACATCATGAATATCCGTATCGATTGTTTGGTGGCTGGCATGCAAAGGGTTTCGGATTTTTTCTATAAAAGTTCTCTCTCGAAAGTGGTTCTCGATATACAGGAGGGATCTACCGAAACCTATCGAAAGATGATTCAGGATGCCGACTTCAAGCTTGAAGCCGATTTCGAACGAGAAGTGGCGAGGCAACTGAGCAGTGGTGGCCGCTGGGGTTTGATACCCGCCGAAGCGCTGATGCCGGTGATGATGAGTCGGTTTGGGGTGTCGAGGAATGACTTTTCAAACACCGAATCGTCTCAGATTGAAGCCTTGGAGGAAGCTTGCAATAACTGTCCGGTAGTTGGTGTCTGCTGGAAGTCCATGCGCTCAGGAGCTTCTGTCGCGGAGGCTCGAAATTTCTGTCCCAGTGCGAAAATTTTTGAAAGGTTGGGTAAGGTTGTACAGTGACGGTATAGCCCATGACACCTGTGCGGTACCCTTGGGGCCCCCAGTGTCAGGATGACTGTCGTGCCCTCTGATACCCTGTTCCTATAAACCGA
>ERZ1032852.229-NODE-229-length-15092-cov-8.377136_pt1 | contig 15092 bp, 11 predicted proteins | sample MGYA00516689_ERZ1032852 | MGnify/ENA primary metagenome ERZ1032852 (study PRJEB33719, sample SAMN04262499) | wastewater metagenome | biome: rural village; feature: composting latrine chamber; material: composting feces with ash | place: El Salvador | collected...
TGAAAAATAAAGTATCGCGTGTTATTGACGGCCTCGTTGAGTGATATAAAGAGCAAAGTTACCATACTCATGTTCACGAGCGTGAGTTGCGGACCCTGCAAAATCGCGATACCCTACATGAATGAACTTACGTCCATGTATGATAAAAGTGACGTTGAGGTAGTCGCGGTCGAGTGTGGCACCCGAAGTATGAGCGTGTTAAACAGATATCGTGAGGACAATGATATTCGCTACCTGTTGCTTCAATCGAATGATGAGGTAAGGGAGGCGTACGGTATTCTCGGTTTCCCGATCTTTTTTATTTTAAACGAAGATTACACCGTGCAAAGAATAATCCATGGATACAATCAACAATCCTTTCGGAACGAAATTACGGGAGTAATTAATGAATTATTATAACATGCTTGATGCTTAAACAAATCATTTCATTTCTCTTGCTTCTATCTCCCGTGGGTTTATTGTCGCAATCGGACGAAATACGGCATGCCCTTCAGGAATACCGGTATAACGAGGTGCTGGCTTTGTTGGAAAACGAGCCCCCCACCCGGGAGAAATTAAAAACGAAACTCAATTAAAGATGTCGTCGATTCCCTCATTCTCCACGACCGGTGTATTGCCCCGGTAGAAATCGGGAGAATAGCGCTCTGCACCGTGGCAGGGATTGAATCCTTCGGGAATATCGAACGTGCCGTTGTCGGTGTAATTCAATTCCGGGTCGGCATACACCTTTTGGTAAAACAACCCGTGAATGGGAAGTGCCATACTGGCCCCTTGCCCGTACTCCATCCGGTCGAAATGAATGGAGCGCTCTTCACCACCCACCCAACAGCCGGCAACCAGTTCCGGGGTGAACGACATGAACCACCCGTCGGAGTTGTTATTGGTGGTACCCGTTTTGCCTCCCATCGCACCTTTCAGGTTGTATCGCCAACGCAGCCGGTTGCCGGTACCCCCGTCTACCACCGCCGTGAGCATATCCAACATCTTGTACGAGGTGGATTCGCTGAAAATCTCTCGCATCTTGGGTACGAACGAGGCTACCTCGTTCCCGTACGAATCTTCGATGCGAGTTACTAACACCGGCTCCACCCGTATCCCTTTGTTGATAAACGAGGAGTAGGCACCCACCATCTCGTACACCGAGGCATCGTTAGGCCCTAAGGCCAAGGAAACTACCGGGTCGGCCGGGGTTTTGAGCCCGAACGATTGCAGCATACGCGCGAACGCGTAAGGGGAGAACTGCTTCATCAAGTAAGCGGTCACCCAGTTGCTGGAGCGCTGTAGTCCCCATTTGATAGTGACCGTTTCCCCACTGGTATGGCCCGGGTTCCTGGGAGTCCACTCCTCGCCGGTTTCGGTCATCAGGGTAATGGGTTGATGCGTGAGTTGGTCACAGGGAGTCATTCCTTCCTCCATGGCCACCGTGTAGAGGTAAGGTTTGATGGTAGAACCGATCTGGCGCTTGCCGGTCGTGACCATGTCGTACTTGAAAAACTTGAAGTCGGGGCCCCCCACGTAGGCCTTCACGTTGCCGGTGTACGGGTCCATGGCCATGAAGCCGGTCCTTAGAAAGTATTTATGATACCGGATGGAGTCCCACGGGGTCATCACGGTGTCTATCTCCTGGTGTTCCCATGAAAATACCTTCATTTCGACCGGGCTTTCCTTGAAGTTCTTCAGGATATCTTCTTCGCTCATGCCCCCGGTCTTGAGTACGCGGTACCGTTCCGTCTGTCGCATGGCTACAGTCATCAGGTGTTCAACTTGGTCACTCACTTCCCTTGAATAAGGTGCGTATTTCGCTCCCCGCTTCTCCTGGAAGAATTGATCTTGCAGGGACTCTCCCATATGTTCTCGCACGGCTGCTTCGGCATGCAGTTGCATACGAGAGTCAATGGTGGAGTAAATCTTCAGCCCGTCGGTATAAATATTATAATAGGAGCCGTCGGGTTTCTTGTTCTTGTGGCACCACCCGAAGATGGGATCCTCTTCCCAGGCTACCGAGTCCTCCACGAACTGCTGCCGTTGCCACGAGGCGTAATTCTTTCTTTCCGGCTTTTTGGCCATCATTATTTTAGCCAAATGCTGGCGGTAGTAAGGTGCGGAGATATGGATATGATCGGAACGATTAAAATCGATTTCGACGGGCAGTTGTGCGAGTGAATCTCTTTCTGCTCGTGTAAGGTGTCCCGCTTTACGCATTTGTGATAACACCACGTTGCGGCGCTCACGGGTGATGTCCGGCCGTCGTACCGGGTTGTAAAGCGAAGAGTTTTTTAACATGCCAATCAGCATGGCCGCCTCTTCCACGGTGAGATCGCGGGGTGTTTTATTGAAATAGGTACGCGCTGCCGACTCTATCCCGATCGCGCTATAATTAAAATCGTACTTGTTCAGGTAGAGGTTGATGATCTCGTCTTTGGTATAGTAGCGTTCCAGCTTGGCGGCGATCACCCATTCCACCGGTTTTTGAAAAACACGTTGTATCTTGCTGCTTGCCCGGGGTGAATAGAGCAGCTTCGCGAGCTGCTGGGTGATGGTGCTGCCCCCCCCGCTCTCTTCTTGTTGCAGGATAAGCGTTTTGAATATGGCCCTCCCCAACCCGATAATATCGATTCCCGAGTGGGAGTAGTAGCGGATGTCCTCGGTGGAGACCAGCGCGTTTATGAGGTGTGGGGAGAGGTCGGAGTAATCCACGAAGATGCGGTTGTCATCGCTTAGCGAATAGGTGAACAGCAGCTTGTTGTCTGCCGAGATCACTTGGGAGGCATACCTGTCGATGGGGTTTTCCAACTCCTCGATATCAGGCAGGTATCCCACGGCACCTGTGGAGACGAGCACGAAGAACAATATCCCGGCTGCCACCGCGAGCCCGAACAGCTGCCACATGATTTTCACGATACCTCGCTTGCTCCCGTTCTTTTTTGTTTTTGCCTTGTTCCCGGCAGTCCTATTTTTCTTAGCCATACCTTTTTATCTGTCCCATCTTGATTGTTGCACAGCGGGATAGTCCGACGCGAAAGTACTCAAAACCATTGTAACCATGAAGGAAGATATATTAAAAATAGTTTTTGGGCATATTGTTTCATGCCCTCGTTTCCCCGCGGGGAATGAGGCATCGACGTGTTTACGACGATGCCTCAAGGTGTGAACGGGGAGCGTCGGGGACGTGTCTCGTCGCGATGAAACGCTTCTTTCACTTAAAACGTGAACGTGAACCCTCCCGACGCGTTAAGTCCTTGCGCGGGGTGCCCGTACCAGATATCGTATTTCTGGGATAACAAGTTATTGACTTTCACGTTGAGCGAGAAGGCGTCTGTAATGGAGTATATCGCGCCCACGTTGAGGTCGTTGATGGCATCCATCTCGATGTCTGCTCCTTCGAAGCGCGTCCACCGATCGCCGGCAAAGTAGTAACCCAAGCTGAGTTTCAAGTTCTCGACCAAGTCAAGCGTGGCACGGGCATCCACCTCCACCCCGGCTTTATTGTAAGCCCTGGCATCGGCAATAGTTTCCTCGTTAATGACGAGGTCCGCCACGTCATAAAAATTCTTTTTCAGCCGCAGTGAAAAATCCAGCGGTGCCCACACGTTCGTATGTACCATCCCTCCCACGAAGGAGTGGGAGAGGTCGCCGTACACCGGCTTTAGCGCCTCGATGAAGGGCCCCGGGGTATCCCCGCTGGTCGGGTCATTGCCGTTAAGCACCAAGAAGTGCGCGTCGTCGGTCTTGCTGAATCCCCCGAAGAAATCGAAGCGGAACCCGCTCACTTCACCGATCTTCACGCCCGCTTCCAGGTCCACGTACGAGAAAGAGGGGCGGACGTTCCCCAGGGGAAGAATATAGCGCGACTCTTCCATCATATCGAGGAACGTGTTGGGGTGGTAGCCCCCGTGTACCTTCGCGTAGAGTGATGAATGGTCAGTCACCCCCCACCGGACATCCGCATTGGGAACGACCCGTACTTGGGTGTTACGTGCGTTTTGGAATAACACGTCAGCCCCCAGCCGCGCGTGCCAGTTAGCCCCCCCGAGCAGGATGTAAGGGGCACCGTTCACGAGGAAATAGTTATTCAAGTCTCCTTGGTATAGCGTGGAAAGTATCGACCCGTCCACGCCCACTTTGCTATCACCCTCTTGAAATGGCCAAGCAAAGCCTGCCATCGCGTGTACTTGGTTCCCTTTTATTCCTTCCGAGGAAAGAGTCTCACCATATTTCGACGAGAAATTTTTAAAGTCGATAAACCCGTTGAAATTTAACGCGTCAGTTGCCGAGGATTCCACGGCCACGCGTGCGTTCATCACTCCCAGTCGCTGGTTTTCGTTGTTGAAGAAGCGTTCCTCGCCAAAGCTGTTCCCGTAGTAATTGAACATCGAGTGGAGGTACGATAGCTGCATGTCAAGGGCGAACGCATCCGCGAGGTGGCGGTAATTGAGCCCTCCTATATTGTCCATGGTAAATGCCTTGTTATCGCCGGGGTCTGTCTCTTGCACGTAACGTATGTCGCCATTGGTAGAGTTATGATTGAACGTGAAAGCAAGCTGGTTCCTTTTGTCGTCCAAGATCCGGTAACCCAGTGCCCCGTCGAGATTGGCATAATTTCCCGCGTGGAACGTGATGTACCCTTTATCCGTGCTATACGGGATCGCCGTCATGATATCTCCCGGCCGGGGGAGGGCGATCTCCAGCGGGGGGATCGCGCGGCCTGCCCACGTGGAGTAATTGGTGTTGGCTTTCTGGACGGCAGGCTCTCGTAACATGGGTAACGAGGTGATTTTATTGGCATCCATCAGGGTGGGGTTGAAGTCACGCTCCAGCTCCATCTGGCGGCGCAGCAACGAATCCTGCGTTTGCGCGAACATCCCGGCAACGAATGCCAGGGCAGCTAATGTACTATATATTTTTCTCATATGTATTACCGAGATAATTCTTAATTCCTCATTCTTAATTCTTCATTCTTCATTGATCAATTCAGCCGTTCGTTTATCATTTGCCGGATATCTTCCTCGTCGCCTTGGTAGTTATTCCGGAGGCTTTCCAAGTATTGCCGTGACTGGAAGTCGTCTCCTTTGGCTTTGTACGTGTCCGATAACACGATAAGCGCCCGTGCCATCCAGTACTGGTGGGGAGTCCCTTTCTGCATGAACTCTTTCACTTGTGCTTCTGCCCGATCGTAAGACTCCCAGCGGTAGTAAGTATTGGCCAGGATAAATTGGGCTTCCGCACCATACGCGTTCCGGGTGTCGTTGGCCACGAACTGGAAGTCGGCCATCGCGTTTTCGGTTTCGTTTGTCTCTTGGTACGCTTTCCCACGCAGGTAGCGGGCTTCAATTACCGTTTCGGGCGAGAGGGCGCTGTTCGAGAGCAGTTCGGTAGCAGTCCTGGCCGCTTCGTGGTAACCGCCCAAGCGCGAGTGAGAGCGGACCATGCCCATTTGTCCTACTTGCCGGTTGGTGGCGTTTCGTGCCGAGTTGGCCAACCGGGAATAATCGGCCAGCGCTTGGCGGTAATTCCCGTTTTCATATTCGACGCGAGAGGTGTAAATGAGCGCGTTGTCCAAAAATTTCGGGCTGCTGGCATCGATCACCCTGCGGAAGCGAGCCAATGCTTCCGAAGTTTCTCCCCGTTCGTCGGCAATCAATCCCAGGTAGTAATTGGCATCGCTGCTATACGCCCCGTTGGGATACGATTGCAGGTAGCGGGTCATGGCCGCGTGGGCGTCGGACCGGCTGCCTCGCATGTAGATGCTTTCCGCGGCGAGGTAGTTGAGTGAGTCTTGGCGGGAAGAGGTGATACGGGTCCCGCCGGGGATCGAGTTAGCGTATTGCACGTACGCGTCCACATCGTTCATGTCACGGTAGACTGTTTCCAAGGAAAGCAGCGCGTTTCTCGCGTCGTCAGATCCCGGAAAATGAGCGATCACGTTCTTGTAGGCGGCAATGCTCTGCTGGTAATTCCCGGTATTGTAATATAACTGTCCCAGTTGTACGCCACCTTGGCTGGCCAGCTGGCTTTTGGGAAAGTCGCTCACGAGTCGTTGTAACACCGTGATGGCTTCTTGTTCCCGATTGAGCATCGTGAGCGAGCGGCTTTTCTCATAGAGAGCGTCGTCGTAGTATTGCGAGTTAGGGTATCGCTGCATCAGGTTGTCCAACGCGGTTATCTTCCCTTGGTAGTTATGCTGTAAACCAAGCACGAAGGCCCGTTGGAATGCCGCGTAATCGGCCGACGAGGGGTTCGCGTCGGCTGCTTGCCCGTAATACCGTTCGGCTTCGGTGAAGTTCCGGTTAAAATAATAACTGTCACCCACCCGGTTAAGGGCGTCGGCATACTCGGGCTTGGAGCGGTTGCTCTCGGAGGCAACGTAGCGTTGGAACGCGTTAACAGCCTCCACGTATTGTTGTTGCTTGAAAAGCGAGTAACCCAGGTTGTACCACCCGAGGGAGTAGTTGGGATCCGTGGAGGGCGCGTTTTGGGTGTACTGCCGGAAGTCGCTTGCCGCGCTGCTGTAGTTCCCCATCCGGTAGTAGCTTTCGCCCCGCCAGTAATACGCGCTGTTACGTGCATTCCTGTCGTAACTTCCCATACCGATGCTGTTGTTGAAGTGTTGCACTGCCTCGTTCATGTCGCCATTGATGAATTCCTGTGCCCCCAGCTGGAACAGTACCATCTGTTTTGCCTCCAGGATGCGGTTGCCGGGCCGGTTGATACGGTTTATAGCATTCAAGGCAGCTTGGTAGTCCTTGGTGGTAAGGAATGTCTCGGCCAAGATGTCGTTCACCTGGTCGGTATATTGTGAGTTGGGAAACTCTTTAAGAAAATTCTCGAAGAGCGTGATCGACTCGCTGAAGACGGAGAAGTTGGTTTCGTGTGCCAGCAGCGCGTAATTAAACATCGCGGTCTCCCTTACCTGGGAGTCGAAACTATCGCGTGAAGCGGCTTCGAATGCCATCTGGGCAAGTTGCTTTTGGTTTAACTGCAGGTAGGCCTGCCCCAGGTGGAGCTGCGCGTTTTGTGAAAGCTCGTCGGCTTCTCCCACGGCCAGTTGAAACATGCTCACCGCATCGTTATACCTTCCCGATTCAAAGTAGGAGAGTCCCAGGAAGTAGGCATCCCCCCGGAGGGGTCGCGGTGTCGCGTTTATATACCGTTCGTAATAAGGAATGGCCCGGGAAGGTTGCCCCAGCCGGTAGTAACTATTGCCCAGCACCCGGTACATCTCGGTTTGATGTTTGCTCGCGGGGTAACGCTGGATGAATGCCTCGGAGAGGCGTGCAGCTTCTTCGATCTTCCCGTCGAAGAAAGCAGATTGAGCGGTGTAGAAAGCCACTTCCTCCGCGTATTCGGAGTGGTTCCTGAGCCGTTCGAAGCGTTGCATTGCAACGCTATAATCCCCGTTCGAGTAGTCGATATATCCCAAGTAGAAGCTGGCCGCGTCTTGGTACGTTTTGCTATTCCGCGATAACAGCCCGAAGTATCGCCTGGCCTCTTCGCTATTCCCTAGCTGCATTTGGGTATACCCGTTCCGGAAACTGTACTCCTCTTGTTGGGATAGGGTGAGGTAATCCAAATCGGAGGCATTGAACCAGAACCGGGCCTCTTCCCATTCTTTTTGATCGTAATGAAAAGAACCGATCAGGAAACTCAACTCGTGCCGGTGGATAGTTTCGGGATAGGTGTCAAGGAACGCTTCCAAGATATCTCCGCTGTTCTCGTTGCCGAGATGAAACGAAGAAACGGCCACCATGTAGGCAGCTTCTTCCTTCAGGTAGTCGTCGTTGCTCGCGGCAGAAAATTTCAGCAGTTGGTCTTGCGCGCCCGTGTAATTTCCCTCCAGGAACATCTCCTTCCCTTGGTTAAACAGCTTTTCCGGCTGTTCGTGGTAGGCTGTTCGCTGGGCCATGGAGGCATGGGCAGCAAAGACGAGGGCAATGAACAAAATGACTTTCTTCATATGATTAATTATTTTCACGTAGTAATCTCAATAATTTTCGCGGGTTTTGTCGATTATCCCAGAATGCCATAATAAGAATTCGAGATTCTTCTATTTTGTATAAAATGCTATAATGCCTAAGCGGCACCATCCGAATATCCTTATAATCCGTCTTTTTTCCAATAAGGGGATAATTTTTCAATAAGTGAGTACGTTCTTTGATTGCCATATGCAATTTTATTGAATACTCATTGCTCCTGTTCCGTTCATTCCAATATTGAAAGACAAGATTCCGTTGTGAAATAGCTGTTCGAGTCCAAAAAACTTTCATTGAAGCCATGCTCTGTCTATTTCGTCTAATTCTTTTTCTGAAATGATATTGTCGTATTCAATGTCCTTTTCGCTCATTATCAACATTTCTTTTTGTTCCGAAGAAAGATGGACAATATTTTCTTCGGGTTCTGATATATTGATAAGTTGTAAATCAGCTAAATTGTGAAGCAACTCTTCTGCTTTGGGATGTATAATATCGATTTTAATTGTTTTCATTTTAACGCGATTAATTCATTGTTTAACGTTATGGTGCATGGAATATAATTTCTCAATTCCTTTTCGAATGGAGATCAACCCGAAATCGGCCGGATCGAGGTTGTTTCGCGCGATGAACAACAGCTCTGAAACATCGTCTTGTGCTTTTATCCCACTGAAATCATCCACTTGACACAAGAAGAAGAGATCAACGGTATGCACTTCAAACCCCGAATATAGGTAAATATTCGGAATAGAGAACAGGTAACGGGGTGAATTTACCCACAGTCCCGTTTCTTCCTTTACTTCTCGTTGCATGGCCTCTTCGGCGGTCTCGAACATATCCACGAAGCCGCCGGGAAGATCCAACGTGCCTTTCACGGGATCCTTTGCCCGCCGGGCGACCAGTAGCTCTCCTTTATCGTTCTCGATAACGGCCACCACGGCGGTGGAAGAATTAAAATAGTAGGTGAAGCCGCAATCGCCGCATTTTTTCGATTTATCGTTGTTCTTCACGAACTGCTTCGATCCGCATTTGGGACAGAACAGAAAGTCTCGGAAAGGATGTGCCATGTAGTTGTTACTCGTTTTATCGACTTATTGGTTGTTTAACAAACAAGCGTGCCAATCTGTTTACCTTCTCGTGATTTCCACGATACCGGTTTTTGGCAGGTCGAGGTTGCGTTTATCCACGACTTCCACCAGTTGGTCTGCCAGCTTCGAGAAAGCCATGCCGGTGATGCTCTCTTCCGACAGCGCGACAGGCTCTCCCTCATCGCCCCCTTCCCGGATGCTCTGCACGATAGGGATCTGTCCCAGCAACTCCTGTCCCATCTCTTCGGCCAACCGTTTACAGCCTTCCTTGCCGAAGATGTAATACCTGTTCTCGGGGAGTTCAGCCGGGGTAAACCACGCCATATTCTCCACCAGCCCCAGGATGGGCACGTTTACCTTGTCGCCGGCGAACATGCTGATTCCCTTGCGGGCATCGGCGAGTGCCACCTCTTGGGGCGTGCTCACGATTACCGCTCCCGTGATGGGGATAGTCTGTACCAGCGTGAGGTGGATGTCGCTTGTTCCCGGGGGGAAGTCGATGAGGAAATAATCCAGTTCCCCCCAGTCGGCATCGCCAATCAGCTGCTTCAACGCGTTGCTTGCCATGGCCCCTCGCCACACGATGGCGTCATCTTTCTTCACGAAGAAACCGATGGAGAGCATCTTCACCCCGTGGTTTTCGATGGGGACAATGAGGTCGCGCCCCTCTCTGTTTTCCACTGCCGGGGCGGCGTCTTCCACGCCCAGCATCTTGGGGACCGACGGCCCGAATATATCGGCATCAAGAAGTCCCACCTTGTATCCCTTCTTGGCCAGTGCCACCGCGAGGTTGGTACATACCGTGCTTTTTCCCACGCCCCCTTTACCGGATGCCACGGCAATGATGTTTTTTACCCCCGGTAATAGCTCGGGTAGTTCGGGGCGCGGTGCTTGCTTCGATTTCACGGAGATATTCCCCTGGATATCGATGTTCTCATCGGCGTAAGTCAGGATCGCCTGTTCGGCCATCTTTACCAATGACCGGATAAACGGGTCGTTTGCTTTCTCGGTAACGAGCGAGAAACTTACTTTCATTCCTTCAATCCGGATATCGTCGGCCACCATCCCGGCCGAAACGATGTCTTGTCCCGTTCCCGGGTACCGCACGTTTTTCAACGCGTCTATAATGAGTTGTGAGTATATTGCCATAAGTCGATTTGATGATTTATTGATTCGGTGATTTGCTGATTTTCTTTTTAGTAGTTGAAAATTATTTTCGACCAAAGCTGCGGTACTCGTCTTTTTCTATTTCCACCTCAGGTTCAATCCACTCCAACGCTTTTGGGCATGCAAACCGTATGTACTTGATACTAAAACCGCGATCGAGCCATTGTTGTTCATAAAAGGTTCGGATGCCGAGGATGTCATCCTCAAGGTCGGAACCATATAAATCGTTGGTGTCGAGCAGAACCTCAAGGCGGTTTTCACGTATCATCTCACGTGTGTATTGATAAAGGAAATTGCTGTCCGTCTTCAGATGGATGATACCTCCTTCTCTCAACACATTGCCGTACTCTTTCATGAATCGTGTGGAGGTGAGTCGTTTATTGACTTTTTTCATCTGCGGGTCGGGAAACGTGATCCAAATCTCCGACACCTCGCTCTCCGCGAAGAAGTGGCGAAGAAGTTCCACCCGTGTCCTTAGGAAAGCCGCGTTGGAAATCTTTTCATTTAGTGCTTCGGTTGCCCCCTTCCACATACGCGCTCCCTTTATGTCGATCCCTATAAAGTTTTTCCCGGGGAATTCACGGGCCATTCCCACGGTATACTCCCCTTTCCCGCACCCCAGTTCCAAGATAATGGGATGATCGTTCCCGAAGTGGGTATCCCATTTTCCTTTTAAAGGGAATCCCTTTTCCTTTAACGTCTCGAAGTCATATTGAAATACGTTGCTGTACGTGGCCATATCTGAAAACTTGGCCAATTTATTCTTTGCCATCTGCCCTGCTCGCGTTCAAAATTCAACTAACGTGATCTACGCGCGTTTTTTAACTACACACGCGTAGGTCGTTACAAAAGTAACATTTATATGTTAATGCTCGAAACTTTCCAGGGGCCTCTTTTATTGCTTCGCTTGGATAAATCGGCATGAATTAAAGATTTCGTCACGATTGAGTTCGTTTTATTGACGATTTGTAAAGCAAAGTGTGGGTTTTGTGCGAAAAGGAAATGAAAGAGTCGCTTTATTCTGAAATAATATTTACCTTTGTCGCTTAAATTCTTAAACAAGCCATTTCGGCATGAAACAAACGGAGGTTGATTTGTCGATTTGATGATTCATTCAAATCATTAAACGCGAGAATATAATTAGAATATCCAGACACTATAACGTGAAAATAAATTAATCGTATGAAGGTGAATGACGTTATGACGCGTCTCGAGATGAGGCATCCGGGCGAGTCAGAATTTTTGCAAGCTGTAAAAGAGGTCCTGGTATCCATAGAAGAGGTGTACAACCAGCATCCTGAATTTGAAAAGGCGGCTATCGTGGAACGTATTGTAGAACCCGACCGGGTTTTCACCTTTCGAGTCCCGTGGACGGACGACAAGGGCCAGGTGCACGTGAACATAGGGTACCGCGTGCAGTTCAACGGGGCTATCGGACCGTACAAGGGAGGGATTCGTTTCCACCCCTCGGTATCGCTCTCTTCCCTGAAATTTTTAGGATTCGAGCAGACGTTCAAGAACGCGCTCACCACGCTCCCGATGGGAGGTGGGAAGGGAGGATCGGACTTTTCGCCCAAGGGGCGGTCCCAATCAGAGATCATGCGTTTCTGCCAGGCCTTTGTCACGGAATTGTGGCGCGACTTGGGGCCTGACACCGACGTGCCGGCCGGCGATATCGGCGTGGGAGCACGCGAAGTGGGTTACATGTTTGGCATGTACAAGAAGCTGGCCCGCGCGCATACCGGCACGTTTACCGGGAAAGGCCTGTCGTTCGGGGGCTCGCGCCTCCGGCCGGAAGCGACAGGCTTCGGGGCTCTTTACTTCGTGGAGAAGATGTGTGCCGCACACGGCATCGACCTGAAAGGAAAAACGATTGCCGTTTCCGGGTTCGGGAACGTGGCGTGGGGTGCCGTGACCAAGGCGACCGAGTTGGGTGCCAAGGTGGTTGCTATCTCCGGCCCCGACGGGTACATCTACGATGAAGCAGGAGTGAATACTCCCGAGAAGATCGCATTCATGCTCGAGCTGCGGGATTCGGGGAACGACGTGGTGGCACCTTATGCCGACGAGTTCCCGGGAGCGGTGTTCTACCCCGGCCGGAAACCGTGGGAGCGCCCCGTGGATATCGCGTTGCCTTGCGCGATCCAGAACGAGTTAAACCTGGAGGACGCCAAGCAGCTGAAAGCGAACGGTGCTATCTTGGTAGCGGAAGTCTCCAACATGGGGTGCACCGCCGAGGCAGTGGACTACTTCTTGGAGAACGAGATGCTTTTTGGTCCCGGGAAGGCGGTGAACGCGGGTGGCGTGGCTTGCTCGGGGTTAGAGATGACGCAGAACGCGATGCATATTTCTTGGAACAACGAAGAGGTGGACAAGTGGTTACACCAGATCATGAGCGATATCCACGACCAATGCGTGGCGCACGGGAAAAATGGAACCTACATCAACTACGTGAAAGGAGCCAATATTGCCGGATTCATGAAGGTTGCCAACGCCATGATGGCGCAGGGTGTGGTGTAACTAATAGTAAAAAAATAGTAGAAGAGGGCGGGACCAAGCAATGGCTCCCGCCCCTGATTGCTTATATCCCTTATTCTATCCTCACGACAAGCTCATTTATATTGAACCAATCGCGGTGCCGTTTGTTTGAATTACACGAGTTTATCATTTTAATTCATTCAAGTTATGCCACATTCAAACATCATACAGCTATTGGGAGATCAAAGCGAGTATCTCCTGAATCACGTGAGTAAAACAGTCGACAGGTCATTACTTCACGCCACCGGCCCCGACGTTATCGATAAATTATGGATTGATTCGGACCGGAACATTCCCACCTTGAACAACCTGCAGCGCCTGTTCGGGCATGGACGATTGGCCAATACTGGTTATCTTTCCATTCTTCCCGTCGATCAAGGGATCGAACACACGGCCGGAGCCTCTTTTGCTCCTAATCCCGCTTACTTTGATCCGGAGAATATAGTGAAACTGGCACTCGAGGCCAATTGTAACGCCGTGGCATCTACTTTTGGCGTGTTGGCTTCCGTGGCAAGGAAATATGCCCACAAGATCCCGTTCGTGGTTAAGTTAAATCATAACGAGTTATTGACCTATCCTAATTCCTACAACCAGGTCTTTTTTGGCACGGTTAAAGAGGCTTGGAATTTAGGGGCTACCGCGGTGGGAGCTACTATCTATTTCGGATCGGGGGAGAGCCGTCGGCAGATCGTGGAAGTAGCCGAAGCATTCGAGTACGCGCACGAGTTGGGAATGGCCACCATCTTGTGGTGTTACCTGCGAAACAACGACTTCAAGAAAGATGGGACGGACTATCACAGTTCGGCCGATATGACCGGGCAGGCCGACCATATTGGCGTAACGATCAAGGCAGATATCATCAAGCAGAAGCTGCCGACCAACAACGGGGGCTTCACTGCCATCAACTTTGGCAAGACCCATCCCGGCATGTACGACCAGTTGAGCACGGATCACCCGATTGACCTCTGCCGGTACCAGGTGATTAATGGTTACATGGGGCGTATCGGGCTAATCAATTCAGGAGGCGCGTCAAGTGGAGAAACCGACTTGTCGGAAGTGGTCTACACGGCCGTCGTGAACAAGCGTGCCGGGGGGATCGGGTTGATATCCGGTCGTAAAGCGTTCCAGAAACCGATGAACGAGGGAGTAGAACTGCTTCACGCCATCCAGGATGTTTACCTGGACAACGAGATCACCTTGGCTTGATATTTTATCAATACATTTCGCCATTCTTCCACGTCAATTTCTCCCCCCAGAATGGAAGAATGGTGTTTTCACATTTGACCGTGGGTAGGTGCTCGAGTGTTTTGGCAATCGATGCTTGTCCATGGTATTTTACAAAATACATGTTTGAGCTAATTTTATATTTTAGAGAATGCAGCTTGCGTTGATAAATTGCACCTTTAGCCACTAATCAACCCTGCCAGGCATGGTTGACCCCACGACAAAGCGCAGGGTAAGCCAATGGCTCGCCCCGTCGAAGCCTTCCACTTTCTTTTCGTGGTTGGGCTTTTGGAACTGGTATCTTAGCCCCACCTTCATGATCCGGTTTATTTTCGCGGGGTCGTGGTTTTTGTCGGGAAAGTTATAATCTATACCGATCCCCGCGTTCCACACGAAGGAGTTTATTTTGAGTACCGAGAGCACCGGATCGGAATTCGCCGTTTTCAGGTTAGGCTCAATAAAACCGTATCCTATTCCTGCAAAGGGATAAAAGCTTATCTCGTCGGCCACGAAGAGGTTCACGCCAGCGTTGACGCCAATAAAAGCATGGAGGGCGTTCGAGCCGGAGGGCCAGGTAGCTTCACGTTGATCATCAACCAGTACTACCGGGATATCCCTTGCGAGGGCATTCGTTGAAAAGCCCCCGTTGAGCATGAGAAACGCGTTATGATAATACACGGTGATTTCGGTATCCACGGCAAATCCAGCATTGAAGTTATTAGCCAAGTTGGACGATGGCACCATCGTGCCGAGCCCCACTCCCCAGGAAAAAGCCCACGGGGAGGGTTCAACGCGGTAATTCTGCTGCGCGTAAGTAAATCCTGATAAAAGGCTCAACGCCACGATTAGACTGATGATTTTTGATTTCATAACTTGTTTCTTACCCGGCTTTATTGTTAAGCCTAAACGACAAATATACAAACAAATTGTTAAATCAAGATTACAAGAGATTTTTGCATATGCCTCATTGCTTCTTTTTTCTTTTCCGGGGCTAATTTATAGGAAGATATATTCACCTTGCGGAAATGTTTTTCAGCTAGTTCAATGTCAATCCTGTCTTCGGGATGGAACAATAAATACTCTTTCCAATATCGATCTAGTTCATCCG
>ERZ1032852.230-NODE-230-length-15089-cov-7.768591_pt1 | contig 15089 bp, 10 predicted proteins | sample MGYA00516689_ERZ1032852 | MGnify/ENA primary metagenome ERZ1032852 (study PRJEB33719, sample SAMN04262499) | wastewater metagenome | biome: rural village; feature: composting latrine chamber; material: composting feces with ash | place: El Salvador | collected...
CGCCAAGTACGCGTACGATCACATGCGCTACCTGAATCCCGATACCACCCTGATGTTGATAGACAACACCTTCAAACAAGAGGAATCCTATATCTCCGCGGCCAACAGGTACCGCATCACCCGTAAATGGGATGCCGTGCTATCCGCCGACTTTCAATATAACACCTTGACATCCGACCTGGCCGGGTTCGTTTACCCGAAACGGCTCACCTCGCTGGTCGCCCTTGCCAGCGCGGCCGACCTCGGCAAGGTGAAGATGCAGGGAAGCATCTTGGCGACGTTCGTGCGCGAGCGGATCAACTCGGGGAATACCGCGGCAGATGACTCGGTGCGAGCGGCTCCCGACAAAAGAGAACTTACTCCCGCCTTTTTCATGTCGTACAAGCCGTTCAAAAATCAGAATTTCAATGTCCGGGCTTTCTACAAACATATCTTCCGAATGCCCACGTTCAATGACCTCTATTACACCGATATCGGCAATATCCACCTGAAGCCCGAGTTTACCCATCAATACAACCTGGGATTCCAGTACGACAAGGAGTACACGAGCGGGCTTGTAAAACAGTGGCACCTGCAGGCCGATGCCTACTACAACGAGGTGACCGACAAGATCGTGGCGGTACCCAAGGGCAGCGGGCAATACCGCTGGATGATGATGAACCTGGGCTACGTGGAAATCAGGGGTCTCGATATGGCGGCCTCCGTACTCTCGGAACTGGTGGAAAACCTGCTGCTCAACCTCAGGCTCACCTATACGTACCAGAAAGCACAAGATTTCACGCCGCGAAAGAGCGACATCCTGCAACAGACCACTTGGGGAGGGCAAATACCCTATATCCCTTGGCATAGTGGCTCGGTTATCGCGCGCATCGAGTACAAAAGCTGGCAACTCAATTACAGCTTTATCTACGTGGGGGAACGCTACCATTCGTCCGCCAATATCCCCGCGGAATACGAGCAGCCTTGGTACACCAACGATATGACTATCGTGAAAAAACTGAAGTACAAGTCAATGGACGTTCGCCTGAGCGCGGAGATCAACAACCTGTTCAGCCAGGACTACGAGGTGGTGCTTAACTACCCAATGCCCCGGCGTAATTACAAACTCGCGTTAACGGTTGAATTATGATGAAAGCAAGAAATACAATACGCCTGCTCTTATGCACCTTCGCTTTTCTGACGGTTATATATAGCTGCCGGGACGATGTGGAGATGATTCTGTCGGAAGATATCGCGGTGGGTAACCCCGAGATCATCAAGGGCTACAAGGGATTTTACCTGCTCAACGAGGGAAATATGGGCAGCAATAAAGCCACGCTCGACTACTACAACTTCTCCACCGGCATCTATACCCGGAATATTTACGCCGAACGCAACCCGCATGTGCCCAAAGAGATGGGCGACGTGGGCAATGATATTGGCATCTATAACGGCAAGCTCTGGGCCGTGATCAACGTGTCCAACAAGATCGAGGTGATGGATGCCGAAACGGCGGTACGCCTCGGACAGATAGAGATTCCCAACTGCCGGTTCATCAAGTTCCACCAAGGGTATGCCTATGTCACTTCCTATGCCGGGCCGGTCGTTATCGATCCCAATTACGAACAGCTGGGATTCGTGGCAAAGATCAATACCGTAACGCTGGAGGTGGTCGACCGGTGCCTGGTGGGCTTCCAACCCGACGAGCTGGAGATCGTGGACGGGAAAATCTACGTGGCCAACTCGGGTGGGTACATGGGCGCTGGAGCCACGGAAGGGTACGAGCGCACCGTCTCGGTCATCGATATTGCCACCTTCACGGAAGAAAAACGTATCGACGTGGCGTATAACCTGGAGCGGATCAAGGCCGACAGCCGGGGCAACCTCTGGGTCAGTTCACGGGGCGACTACAAGGGATTACCCGCCCGCCTCTTTTTCCTTGACCGGGAAAAGGGGGCCGTTACCGACACCATCCCCATTGCCGCCACCAATTACTGGATAGACGACGACCTATTGTATGTTTACGGCACCGAGTTCAGTTACATCACCAATAGCTGGGATATCACCTACTCTATCGTGGATACCCGCACCCGAGAGATCGTAACGGTGGCAGGGGTTCCCAAAAAAATCATCACCGACGGAACGGATCGAGAGATTGAAAAGCCTTACGGCATCATGGTGCATCCCGAGACAAAAGATATATTCATTACTGACGCCGGAAATTATGTCACCCCGGGCGTGCTTTATTGCTTCGACAAAGAGGGTAAAAAGAAATGGAGCGTGGTCACGGGTAATATCCCGGGACATTTCGCGTTACTGCCAATATACAATTGATTAATTAACACCAAACCTATAAAACATGAAAGAGAAAAATGAATTTTATTCGATGAAACAGCTCTGTTTCCCGTTCGTCCTCGCGACATTCCTGTTCTTTTGGATAGGATGTTCCGATGAAGAAAAAGTAATTATACCCGTTCCAGAAATCGCCGGGTTAGAAAGCGTGTACACCGTGTTGGAAGGAGGTGGGGTGGAACTGACGCCCGTGATCACCAACGACGATGATGCCGTGTACCGGTGGACATTGGATGGGAAAGTGGTGGCAATCACGCCGGGTTACCTGTTTAATGCAGAGTTGCCGGGAGAGTACAAGCTGGTACTCGAAGTCACTACCGAAGGTGGAAGGGCACAAAAAGAAGTATCCATCACGGTAGTTGCCAAGGGGACGCCACCGGTTATAACAGGTATAGAAACAGAATACAGGGTTGAAACGCAAGAGGAGTTGACGCTAACACCTACAATTATCAGCGAGTATGAAGCCACTTTCGCATGGTTCATAGAAGAAGAAGAGGTGGCAACCAGCGCGACGTACACGTTCACAACCTCGCGGCCCGGCAGCTATGAACTCACCCTGAAAGTGACCAACCAGGGAGGGACAACCGAGAAAAAGGTATCCATCAAGGTAGCGGCAGAAATTACAGGGGTCGAGACAACAGCATACACGATATTAACACTCGAATCACCTTGGTATTTCTCCGAGGAAATGGAAGTACAATGGGAGCTCGCCTCCGCGCCTTCCGAACTGTACCGCCTCTCGTACGCGGACAGTAGGACTCCCCTCTTTGTAGCGGCAAAGGAAGGAGAATATACCGTGAACGTGACAGGGGGAGGTATTGAAGGAAAAGTAGTAGTAACGGTTGGAAAACCAGCAAAGCAACCTTCGCCCTACATTGCAAAGGTATTCGATTACCTGCCTGCTCCCGGACAATTCGTGAACAAGCTCCCTGAATACGAGGAAGGCGATACGCGCGAAGATATGGTACGAAAAGCAGGGGAATGGCTGGTGGGAGAAAATGCTTGGATGATCACGCTTGGAGGATGGGGCGGCTACGTGGAGTTCGGTTTTGACCACACCATCGTGAACGTGCCGGGGAAACGCGACTTCCGAATCAACGGGAACGCGTTTGGTAGCGCGATGGGAAGGCCCGGTGCCCCCTTCGGGGGGAGTTGTGAACCGGGCATCGTCATGGTGGCCTACGATAAAAACAAGAACGGCAAGCCCGATGACGATGAATGGTATGAAATAAAAGGGAGCGCGAACTTCACGGCCGAGAACGAACCGTGGTACCAGATAGCAGTCGAGAATGGAAACGATACACGGGTATTCCGCGATTACGAAATGACGTATCACAGGCCCACCAGAGAAGAACCGGAAATAGAAGCACAGCCGGACAATCCCAACTCTTTTGCATCCATACAAAACTACATTCGCTGGGAAGACAACCAAAACAACAGCGGGTACAAGGTAAAGAACGTGTATCACCACCAAACCTATTACCCGGCTTGGGTAATAGAAGAGGAATTGACCTACAAAGGGATCCGCTTGCCTGAAAACGGGATTAATGAAGGAGCTTATGTCCCTGGGATAAACGAGGGAAACGTTTACTTCGTCCTGTACGGTTTCCGGTACGGTTACGTGGATAATCATCCCAACGTGCAGGACGGGTCAGCCATCGACATTGACTGGGCCATCGACAAAGAGGGCAATAAAGCCGATCTGCCCGGTATCGATTTCGTGAAAATCTATAACGGGGTAAATCAGGAGAATGGCTGGTTGGGGGAAACATCCACTGAAGTGGAGCGAGGCGAGGACCTTCATCTCCTGGGTAAAAGCGTGGATACCGTCACTCCTTAAGGTTACTTTATTTAAATCCTTGTTATTACATCTGCTTAATTATAAGAACATTATACAAAACAGTTTAATCACTAAAATGAATTCAAAATGAAAAGAGCGATCCATTATTTTTTCGTGCTGGCAAGCGCGATCGTGCTATTTAGTTGTGTTGATGATTACGACGATAGCTTTTTAAGAACAGAAATTGATAAAATCAAGGAAGAAATCAGTTCCTTGAAAACACAGGTTTCCACGTTACAGACAGTCGTGGACGCGTTAAACGAGGGAAAAATAATCACGAATGTTGAAGAACTGAGTGGCGATAAAGGCCATAAGATCACGTTCAACGATGGAGCATCTATAGAGATTCTCAACGGCGAGCACGCTCCCGTTGTCGGGGTTCAGGAATCGGAGGGTGTTTATTACTGGACCATCACGACCAATGGAAATACAGAGTTCCTCGTGGATCAGGATAACAGCAAATTGCCTGTCTCGGGCAAAGCCGGTGAAGATGGCGTGGATGGAGAAACACCCGAATTGGCAATTGACACGGAAGGGTATTGGACGGTTAACGGTGTCCGGCTAAAAGACGAGAACGGCAATGAAGTGGAAGCGCGAGGAGATTCGTTCTTTAAAGGAATCGAAGAAAGCGAGGAATCTGTCACCTTCATTTTAGCCGACAATAGTACCATCGTGATCGCCAAATCCATGGGAACTTACTTGAGATTTCAAAAGGCGAGCGAGATTTTCAATGCCGGACAAACTAAGCGGGTGGCATTCGAATATGCCAACCTCCACACTCTCGAGGTAGTATCACAACCGGAAGGATGGGCAATCAATATTCACGTTCCGCAGAAGTATATAAACGTGGTCGCGGCGAACGAAGGGTTTGGCATCGGGGAAATCAAATTACAGGGGATCGATCAAAACGGTCTAACCTTCCTCGCTGTATTGAAAGTAAGCATAACTGGTAATGGGTATTCGGCCGACTTGGGTGTTTTTGTATTGAACGAAGGAAACATGACCACTGAGAATGGCTTCCTGACATACATTGCTCCCGATGAACAGGTTTATAACCGCGTGTATAGCAACGCGAACGGAACAGGACTGGGAAACACCGCGCAGGACCTGTTTATTCATGACGGAAAGATTTATCTTGTTTCCCAAAATGGGCAAACCAACCCGATGGGTCACACGTTTGAAAATGACGGTATACTTGTTGTGGCTGACAGCGAAACGATGAAGAGGGTAGCCGCCTACAACGATGAACTCTCCACGTTAAGTTGGCCCTCGCACGTGGCTGTTTTAGACGAAGACCATATTTTTATCCGGGATAATGCCGGCATTCATCGTTTTAGTAGCATAACCAAAGAGTTAAAACTGATTGCTAACTCCAAAAATGCCACTAAAAACAGGATGGCGGTCGTGAACGACAAGGTATTCTTTTATGCCGGAAGAAACCTATCTGTAATCGAGAAAAATAGCGATGCAGTAAGCACCACGATCGATATGGGAGCCACCATCAGCGGCATCGAGAAATCGAAGGATGGCCACTTGTGGGTAGCCACGACCGGTTCTCCTCATAAAGTATCAAAAGTTAACAGCACCGATTACTCCATCATAAAAGCGAACGATATCAGTATTGGATCCGTGGCCAGCGGCGTCTTTGCCACACCGGGCATTACAACCAAAGGTGATACCATCTATTACGGGGGAGGCACACTAAGCATTTATCGTCACATTTTCAGCACGGGCGTGAGCAAAGAGATGCTAAATAGGACAGAACTTCAGTCATTGGTTCCCGATTCCCGGATGGTTTATAATTCGATGGCAGTACATCCCATCACTGGAATGGTTTACCTGAATACCATCAAAGGGTACGGGTGGGATTTCACGATCAATAATATCAGCGTGTTCGATTTCGACAATGAAGGTGCCTCATCGGTACTGCATGCCAATCACCGGAACTATACCAGTTTCCCTGCAGGCATCTTTTTCCCCTATAACTTCAAGTAGGTGCTATCCGCGTACGCGGCGACACAAAAAAAATACAGCAAATGAACGCTGTATTCTCTCTACTTTTATTATTTTGATTAGAAAGGCATTCCAAGTGATTGGCGTGCCTTTCACCATCATAGTCATATGGCCTCTATTTTTAATATCGGGGATAAATATTGATCTTGTTACTTCCGTGGCGAAATAATTTTGTCTCGTAGAACAATTAGAAGAAAAGTTTGTTAGAACTAAACCTCTTTTAGAAAAGAAAATTGAAAACAGGTGTATTAAGGTGTAATTCCATTTTTCGAAATTAATGATACAAAAGATTTTAATAGCAAACCGGGGCGAGATTGCCGTACGGGTGATGCGCACGTGTAAAGAGATGGGCATACGCACCGTTGCCGTCTATTCCGAGGCAGACCGTACATCGAAACACGTTTCGTACGCGGATGAAGCAGTGTGTATAGGTTTGGCCTCCTCGCAAGACAGTTACTTGAATGCCGATAAAATCATCAAAGCCGCGAAGCAATTCAAAGCGGATGCTATACATCCCGGCTACGGGTTTTTGAGTGAAAATGCCAATTTTGCACGCCGCTGCAAGGAAGAAGGCATTATTTTTATCGGCCCGTCGGCTGAAAGCATCGAAGCGATGGGCGATAAGATATCGGCTCGCCGCCAGATGATAAAAGCCAAGGTACCTGTTGTCCCCGGTACTTCGGAAGATCTGAAACCAAGGGATTTGTTTCGTGTATGCCGCAGAATAGGACTTCCCGTTATTATTAAAGCTACCGCGGGTGGCGGCGGCAAAGGCATGCGATTGGTATATGAAGAGAAACAATTGCAGGAAGCTTACGAGGCAGCCAAATCGGAAGCAAGGGCTTCGTTTGGAAACGATTCCGTATACATCGAAAAATACATTGAATCGCCGCACCATATAGAAATACAGTTCCTGGGGGATTCCCACGGGAACGTGATCCACTTGTTCGACCGCGAATGTTCGGTGCAACGCCGTCACCAGAAGCTCGTGGAGGAGAGCCCCTCCCCCTTTATCGATGAAAAAACCCGTCTGGCAATGGGTGCTATTGCCGTCAAGGCCGCCAAGTCGATTAACTACGTGGGAGCCGGGACAATCGAGTTCCTCGTGGATAGCGACATGAACTTCTATTTCCTGGAGATGAATACCCGCCTGCAGGTGGAACACCCTATTACCGAAGAGGTTCTCGGGGTAGATCTGGTCAAAGAACAAATACACATCGCCAACGGGAAAAGGCTCCGTTTACGCCAGAAGCATCTCCACCAACGGGGACACGCCATCGAATGCCGTATATGTGCCGAAGATCCCGAGAACAACTTCGCGCCGTCGCCCGGTATCATCCGCCATATCCAAACACCCGAAGGGATCGGGGTACGCGTGGATAGCTTTATTTACGACGGGTACGAGATCCCGGTCTATTACGACTCGATGCTGGGCAAGTTGATCGTGTGGGCAACCAGTCGCGTGTACGCGTTGGAACGGATGCGCCGCGTGTTATACGAGTACAAGATCACGGGGGTGAAGACCAACATCGACTACCTCCGCCGCATCATGGATACGCGTGATTTCGTGAAAGGGAACTATACCACGCATTTTATCGAGGACAATAGCCAGAAACTGCAGGTTAGCGCCGCGCAAGACAATGAAATAGAGGATATGGCCGTTATCGCCGCCTATATCGACTATATAGTGAACAACAACGACGCGCCCTCGTCATCGCCCACCGACAACCTGCCGATAAGCCGCTGGCGTGCTTTTGGCAAACAAAAAGGTGTTTTAAGAATATAAGGAGTATAGCGTATGAAGGCTAAAATAGACAATAGGACATGCGAGGTGGATCTACTTTCCAAAGATGGGAACAAGGTGGAGATCTCGGTGGACGGAAAAATATACGATATCGACGTGGTGATGTCGGAGAGCGGCTTCTGCTCCATTATTCACGAGGGACGCTCGTATAACGCGGAATCGGTACGCCACTCGGAAGGAAAATATACCATTACCACCAATTTCCGTTATTTTGATATCGAACTCTCGAGCCCGCAGAAAAAATACTTGAGAGGACGCCAAGCGGCAGCCGAAGAGGCACAGGAAACCATCACCTCCCCCATGCCGGGCAAAATCATAAAAATAACGGTGTCCGAAGGAATGGAAGTAAAACAGGGCGACCCGCTTATCGTGGTGGAAGCCATGAAGATGCAGAGCACCTACACGGCAGCACAGAATGCCATTGTAGAGAAGATCCACGTGGAGGAAGGAGACTCCGTGGCCCGTGATCAGTTGCTTATATCCTTTAAAACCGACTATTTCGCTAAGTAATACGAACAGAAGTCAAGCTTGCTTGGATTATGTCGTTACGAGAATTGAAAATCGAGGAGAGAAGGCGACTCAAATGGTCTAATTTTAATGAACTAAAAAAGAGACAATGACATTACAGGAAATATACGAGGCATTTGAAGAAAAAAACAAAGCGGCCGAATTGGGCGGTGGAGAGAAGGCGATTGAAAAGCAACGGCAAGCCGGTAAACAAACTGCCCGCGAACGGATAGATATACTACTGGATGACAACACGTTCGTGGAGATTGATAAATTTGTACTGCATGAAAGCCACGACTATGGAATGCAAAACAAACGCGTTGCCGGTGACGGCGTCGTTGCCGGTTACGGGAAGATCGAGGGGCGCTTGGTATACGTGTACGCGTACGATTTCACGGTGTTTGGAGGTTCCCTCAGCCGTACCAATGCCAATAAAATTGTAAAGGTTCAAAAGCTGGCACTGAAAAACGGTGCCCCGGTCATCGCGCTGAACGATTCGGGAGGCGCCCGTATCCAGGAAGGAGTGGCCGCGCTCAGCGGTTATTCCGACATTTTTTATCAGAACATCAAAGCGTCGGGGGTAGTCCCTCAAATCTCCGCTATACTCGGCCCCTGTGCCGGTGGCGCCTGCTACTCGCCTGCCCTGACCGATTTCATCTTTATGGTGAAAGACAAGAGCTATATGTTTGTCACCGGCCCCGATGTCGTTAAGACGGTCACTCACGAAGAGTTGACCAAGGAAGAGCTGGGCGGGGCCAGCGTCCATTCCACTAAAAGCGGGGTAGCCCATTTCGTGGGCGAGGACGAAGAAGAGACGCTGATGATGATTCGCGAGTTACTGAGTTTTCTTCCTTCCAACAACATGGAAGACCCGCCGGTAGTCCCTACACAAGATAGCATTCATCGTGAATCGCCCGAGCTGCAAACGCTAATTCCAGAGGACCCGAATATCCCGTATGATATGAAGAAACTCATCGAAGAGGTGGTCGACGAGCATTACTTCTTCGAGATCATGCCGCAATTCGCGCAAAACATCCTGGTGGGTTTCGCCCGGCTAGGGGGACGCTCGGTGGGCATCGTGGCCAATCAACCGGCGTACCTGGCCGGTGTGCTCGACATTGATGCGTCGGACAAAGCGGCACGGTTTATTCGCTTCTGCGATTGTTTCGATATCCCCATCGTCACGTTCGAGGATGTACCGGGCTTCCTCCCCGGGCGTGACCAAGAGCATAACGGCATCATCCGTCACGGGGCAAAGATCGTTTTCGCCTACGTGGAAGCAACCATCCCAAAGATAACGCTTATCACGCGCAAAGCCTATGGGGGTGCGTACATTGTCATGTCGTCCAAGGAATCGGGTGCCGATGTCAACCTGGCCTATCCGAATGCCGAGATCGCGGTGATGGGGGCGGCCGGCGCGGTGAACATTCTTTATCGTTCATCCGACGAGGCGGAACGTCAGAACGCGTTGAATGAATACAACGAGTTGTTTTCAAATCCCTACCGGGCCGCGGAAAAAGGATATATCGATGAGATTATCTTACCGAAAGATACCCGCTTCAAATTGATCCAGGCCCTGGAAATGACAGCCAATAAAACGGAAACCAATCCCCCGAAAAAGCACGGCAACATCCCGTTGTAGATGCTGTTGATCCATATCTATTGAATCAACAAAACAATAAGAAAGGCATCCCCAGTGATTGGAGTGCCTTTCGTTCATAATAGGTTGACAACCTTTATTCTAAATTATCATCAGTCGTCAAATCAGCAATTATTTGCTGTATAGTTCCACACCCGATGGAGTTACAAGAAAATCATTTACAGTCTTTATCCAGGAAGTACGATCAAGTATATGCAGCAGCGATTTTTCTATATTACGAAGCCCATTTAATATTATATCCCGATCATACATAGACGACTTCTTTTTCAACCCGCGTCCTGAATTGCTCAGGCATATATTCAGTTTTGCGAACGATATCAACCGACGAGCCCAGTAATTCTTCCAATTGGTGCTTTATGCCTATTAATGATAACAAATCCAAGACAGGAGCCTCGATAAGAATGTCTACATCGCTATCTTCTGTCTGTTGACCACGGGCGATCGATCCAAAAATACCGATACGTGAAATTCCGTATTCAGAACCATGCTCTGAGACGAATTTACGCAGCAGCCGTATATACTCTTCGCGTGTTGTCATATCCAAGTCTCTTTAAGACAGTTAACAAAGATACATAAAAAACAGTTCAGATCAAGGCAAACAAAAGAATTCTTCATTGATGAGAAATATAATAGCAAATCCAATGTGCAAATGAGGAACAGGCTCAACTAAGAGATGTAACACCCCCCGGATAGTATCTTCCTTAAAAAATTGTTCAAGAAAATAACGTATCTTTGGATAAGATAGGATGCGCCTCGGAAATGCTCAAGCAAGCTTGGCATTGCGCTCGGCTTTCACTATCTTTGTGGCCGTAAGATTGGTGTCGCGTGTTCCATGTAGGCTTCGGAACCCGCGATGAAAAGGGAATCAGGTGAAAATCCTGAACAGACCCGCTGCTGTAAGCTCCAATCACGTGCTGAACAACCACCACGATTGCCACTGGTGCCCCACCCTACTCCCTACACGGGAGGCGTTCCATAGCCGGACGACAGGTGAAGCCGGGAAGGCGTTCAAGCACGGGAGTAAGTCAGAAGACCTGCCAACGATACAACCATCAGTTACATGGCTTTCGGGGAATAAAGCTTGAAAACGACGCGCAATAGTTCCATTATCCCGCTTCCTTTTCAATTTGCTTTACCGAAGTATGATTCGGTACAAATGACATTTTTTAAACAAATAGGCTTCTTGCTGTTCATGGTCTTGCTGCCCGCTCGCGGCCTCTTTGCCCAAGAGGTGGCGGATAGCCTGCAGCTACCCGAGGTGGTGGTCACGGAACGGTATAGCGACCGTGAAATTCGTGCAACCGCGCCCGTGCAAATCTTGTCCGGCGAGCAGCTGCAACACCTGCACGCGTTGCAGCTGTCCGATGCCGTGAAGCACTTCTCGGGCGTCACCATCAAGGATTATGGCGGCATCGGGGGCTTGAAAACCATCTCGGTACGAAGTTTGGGGGCCCATCACACCGCGGTCACTTACAACGGGATAGCCATTACCGACGTGCAGACAGGCCAGATCGATATCGGCCGCTTCTCCCTCGATAACGTGGAGCAGGTAGCCCTCTATACCGGGCAAAACGACCAGATCTTCATGCCGGCAACGGCCTTCGCTTCGGCCTCCTCCTTGGCCATCCGGAGCGTCACACCCCACTTCTCCAACGAAGAACGGCTTAACGGGAAGGTATCCCTGAAAGGGGGATCATTTGGCCTTTTCAACCCTTCGCTGCACGCCAACGCCCGGCTGACCGACAAGCTCTCTGCCTCGTTGAGCAGCGAGTGGATGACAGCCAAAGGCGACTACCCTTACCGGTTACACTACGGCACCGCGGGAGTCGACAGCTCCTCCATGGAGACGCGGAAGAACAGCGACGTGAACAGCCTGCGGCTGGAGGGAGCACTTTTTGCTGATTTCTCCTCCGCGACCAAGGGCGACTTGAGGGTCTATTACTACCAGTCGGAACGGGGACTGCCGGGAGCGACCATCTTTTACAACACCGGTAATTTCTCGCGACAACGGCTATGGGACCGCACCTTCTTCGTTCAAGGAAACGGGGAGCATGCCTTCTCCCGGGAATGGGTGCTCCAGGCCAACGCCAAGCATAGCCGGGGCTATCTCCGCTACCTCGATCCCACTTACTTGGGCGCGGGCGGGAAGTACGAGGATATATTCAACCAACACGAGACCTACGGCTCGCTCTCGGTGCTTTACCGGGCGTTCGAACGGTTGTCGTTCTCCGCGTCGAGCGACCTCACCACGGCTACCATGCACGCCCGGCGGGAGGCGTTTACCACCCCTACCCGGCTCACCTCGCGATCGGTAATCGCCGGAAAATGGGTGAGCGAACGGGCCATGGCCACGACCCACCTGCTCTATACCCGCACCTTCGAGTCGGCACTAAACGGCATGGCGGGCGAGAACAGGAGCAAGCTTTCCCCTTACGTGAGCCTCTCGGTAAAACCGTTCGAGGAGGCCGATTTCCGTGTAAGGGCCTTCTACAAGAACAGTTTCCGCCTGCCCACCTTCAACGACCTTTACTATCCCGCGGTGGGCACGCGTGACTTGCTGCCCGAGGACGCCCACCAGTTCAACGTGGGCGTCGCGTATAGCGCCGTGCCGGGGAACAGCGGCTCGCGAGTAACCATCACGCTGGATGCCTACCGCAACCGGGTAACGAACAAGATCATGGCTTTTCCTACCGGCAACCTCCACCAGTGGGCAATGATGAACCTGGGAAAAGTTGTTATTACCGGCGCGGACCTCTCCGCGGAAGGAAGCATTGAACTGCCCGGCGAAGCCCGGCTGACTGTCGGCGGGAACTATACCTTCCAGTCGGCACTCGACAAAAGCAACCCCAACCGAAGCACCTACAACCACCAGGTAGCGTATACTCCCCGCCATTCCGGTTCAGGGCGAGCCCTCTTGCAGTTACCATGGCTGGACGTGGCCTACACCCTGCTGTGGAGCGGCGAAAGGTATTCCAACGGGTACAATAGCAACGAGTTCAGGATGCAAGGTTACAGCGACCATGGCCTGTCGGCCTCGAAAAATATTCCTACCCGGGCCGGCTTGATCCAGCTGCAACTGGAAGCACTCAACCTATTTGGCAATAATTACGAGATCGTGCGCAACTACCCGATGCCGGGACGATCTTTCCGAATAAATACATCGTTTAATTTTTAATGTTTTATGCAATGAATCAAAAGAAAATCTTTTTTTACTTGTCACTTTTCGCGGCCCTGTTTACCACGGCTTGTTCCGATATCGATAATCCCGACGATACCCCCGATCCTCCCAAGGAGGCCAAGACACTCCTTATCCTGAGCGAGGGAAGTATGAACGGGAACAACAGTACTCTTGCCCGCTACGACCTCTCGACGAGCAGCGTGGATAAGGACTATTTCAAGACGATCAACCAACGAGGGCTGGGCGATACCGGGAATGATATGCTTCTGTACGGCTCAAAAGTATACATCGCCGTGAGTGGCTCCTCCACCATCGAGGTGATAGCGGCTACTACCGGGAAATCCATCCGGCAAATCGACATAAAAAAAGACGGCTCTGCCAAGCAACCCCGCCAAATCGCGGCGCACGACGGCAAGGTCTACGTCACCTCGTTCGATGACACCGTCACCCGTATCGACACCGCGTCACTCCAGGTGGAGGATTCCGTTGAAGTGGGATTGGACCCGGACGGCATCGTTATCAAGAACAACAAGATATACACCGCCAACTCGGGAGGGCTCAGCTACTTGGGCGAGTACGACTACGATACCACGGTGTCGGTCATCGATATAGCCACGTTCACCGAAGAGAAGAAGATTGAAGTGGGTACCAACCCGATCAACTTGCAAGCCGACAGCCAAGGTGATATCTACGTGTCGATCGCCGGCAACTACATGTCGTATGATCCCGAGAACTATATTGCCCCGGCATTCAAGCGAATCAACCCGTCCAGCGGGAACGTGGAAACCATCGAGGAGGTGGAGTCTCCGGACCGGTTCGTGATCGCGGACAACAAGGCCTATATTATCAGCGGTTCGTACGGCACCCCGTACAAGGTGTTGGTATACGATTGCCTCGAAGAAAAACTGGTGTCGGACAGCTTCGTGACAGACGGTACCGAGCTGGGTACGATCTATGGTGTCGCGGTAGACAATTACTCGGGCGACCTCTTCATCATGGAGACCGATTACGTTTCTCCCGGCACGATCTATTGCTTTGACAAGGCAGGGAAGCTTCGATACAGCATTTCCACCGTCGGGCTAAATCCCCGCGCGATAGCCATCACCCGCTAATCTAAGGGAGTACCAAGCGGGCATGAAAAAGCCGCACCCGAAGGTACGGCCTCTCACTCTACTATTATTATTTTGACTGGAAAGGTATGCCAAGCGATTGGCGTACCTTTCGTTTTTTAGCACTCACGCTCACGGGTGTCCTTTACTAACCTATCGGCTATGAATAGCTGGATCGTACTCGACCGACCCATCAGCCACACCGGTATACGGTCGAACACCCTCCTTCCGTTTCAGGTAGAAAATCTCCGACTCGTCTTTCGAGTCCCGCACGATATCCACCAGTTCGAACCCCTCTTTACTAAGCATGTTAAGCACGGCGATCATGCCGTTGAACGACACCGCACGGCGACGCTCATCGGTAATCTGGGGTGTGCGCCCCCCTTGGCCGTAATCGACCCTCACCGTGATTTTCGAGCTGAGTATCGGTCCCGAATCAGACCATATCCGGATGTAATCGGCATCCAGTTCCTTAATCGGCTTTTGGTCCACATACTGGGCATTCGCCAATGTTGCTGCCCCAAAAATGAACAGCGCGAGAAAAAAAAATTTTGGTTGCATACGTTTCATAGTTAATAATTGAACTCTCTCCAATGATTTTACAGCTAAATATAAGACCTATAACTATTTCGTGGGCACCCGTCCGA
>ERZ1032852.231-NODE-231-length-15089-cov-7.365106_pt1 | contig 15089 bp, 11 predicted proteins | sample MGYA00516689_ERZ1032852 | MGnify/ENA primary metagenome ERZ1032852 (study PRJEB33719, sample SAMN04262499) | wastewater metagenome | biome: rural village; feature: composting latrine chamber; material: composting feces with ash | place: El Salvador | collected...
ATAGGACATGTTTACTCCTCATTTCTGATTGAGTTTTGTAAACTCCGTTTCTTGCATCAATACGCCCTTTCTTTAATCTTCCTTTTAGTTCATCAACGGTATATTGACAAGGGGGCCTTTGTCGCGAATCCTTTAGTTCACGTACGTATTCCAGCGCTGATTCCAGTAAACTCATATCACTGTTAATTTCTTGAATCAGCTCCTGTTCTTTTGCCTTAATCTCTGCTGTTGACATTTTCCTTTCCTCCCTTTTAACCAACCCGTTACAAAGATATGAATTTTATCAATTAATCCTACGAATTTATTTAAAAGGCTTTTCACGCACGTAGGTAAATAAAATAATTCAAGTTTTGCTTGTCTTGCGCTATAGATCGTCAAATCGCCTGTGAGGTGAAAAGACAAATTTTCACCCGAGTACCAAGAGACTCTAACCATTTATCTTATTGCTTTCCGGAAAGCTCGTATAACGGTTACTGAAAATAGGAAGGGTTGTTTTCAACCAATTGATGATAGATATTCAGTTCGTGCTCATTTCGTATGGAAGTCCCGTGTATCAGCCTGTATATTACCCACGTGGAGGTATGATATTGACGAGCTAACCTTCTGAATTTGTTATATTTCTTACTCAAGAAATATTCCCTGTAAAATTGGATTCTACGCTCTTTCATCTGATTAATTTTTACATGTTAAATTGCTCTTTTATCGAATGCTATTCCTTACCTTGTCGCGGCAGATAATACCGGGTTTTGCCCCCCGTTAATTGAAAAAATGCCCGTCGAAAAACACGGTGTGGTTAACGACGGGCAACGAAATCTTTATCTGCCAACAGCTATCGTGTCAATAATAATAGCTGCCGTTCTCTCTCTTTTTTACGGAAGAGCACTAATTATCGTGGTTAGATCGATATACATTTTTGCATCGTAGCCCCCCAGTATAACGGGACTCGCGAGTTTATAGGGAGCCTCATCTATAAAAGTAGGCTCTGTCTCTCCTGACGCTGCAGGGAAAATATGGGTGATAATCCGGCCGTCGGGCTTAATGGTGCACTCCAAGTCGTTATTAAAGTTGATTCGCTGTAAAACCGGAGTGCCTGTAGGGGTTCCATCGTCCGTTATCTTGTTATCGTAGTAGAAATAATAGACGCTGTTCTTCGGCCCCTTGAACGTGGGATAGGCGGTAACCGCCACGTACTCTCCCGATACCGGTTCACCGGTAACCCAGTTAATGATAGTCACGGGTGAGATTCGCATCTCCTTGCCCGATAGAGTAAAGCAATAGGCATTATTGCTTCCCAAAGCAGCGTTGCTGTTCAACGTGACCTCTTGCACGTACTGAATACGTTGTTGAAGCGTATTGCCAACAGTGCTATATTCTATCCTCATTCCCGATGAAGTAGAAGTTTCCGGCAGGATCAACATAAACTCTAACGTGCCACTTGGTCTTACATTATAGGGTATATACTCTTCACTGCCCAAGAAAACACGTACGGTGGCCTCATCAATATCTGCCCTAACAATATCCTCGAACCTGAAGTTGATCATCGACCGCCGGTGTTGCAACTGTACCGAGAATTTCTTCTCGATCGCCTCCATTTCGCCTTTGGTCTTGATTAGCAAGTCTTGGGCAAGAAAAACAGCTCTAACGGATTGATTCACCTCGACATCTTTATCCCTCGTATCGGGATAGAGCCACGCTTCCGCTTCCGGACGGAAATAGTTGGGGAAAAGAAGCTGCACGGCCGGGTTTGGTTTCCAGCTTCCACCGGAGTATTCTCCCCCGGTAAAAGAAGCAGCCAGGTACGGAGAACCTCCATCAGGATTCCCGTTGTATAGATTGAAATCTAACTTCCACAACCCTCTTTCCGTGATAAAGTCGGCTCCATGGGTATAAGTAGGGTCATCGGAGGTGTTCACGGCATACGTGACACCTCCCACGGAAGCACGGGTAGTAGCTTGTGCTGACAATTCTGCATCAGCAGTTGTTTCGAGCTCTCCCAACCCTAGCACGATGCCGTCTATTTGCTGCATATCGTCGCCGGTAGCAGGAATGTCGGCTTTATCGCAACCGGAAACACCCAGTGCCAGCAGGAGGGCAAAAGCAGGTATATAGTTGATATGTCTCATATTTTATTCTTTTTTAAACCGTTATACCTATTCTCCAAACACCGGGGTGTTATCGGAATAAACCGCGTTATTGGTCTTGGTAAATTTTGTTTTATTGTTTTTTAGCACCGAGGCTTTCAGGTAGCGTTCGCCTTCCGCCTGTACCTTGGCCGATACCACGATTGAATTGGGGATATCAAACTCGCGCACTAACCATTCCGATTTCAATTCCCCGTTTACATCCCGGTCTAACAACCATGAGATCGTTACCAGCTGCGCCACGGTGCTTATATCGTACCTGTTAGTGGCGCTATTTAACACGGGCAACTGGAAAGGAATTGCCACGTGCCCCTCGGACTGGCTAAAACCACCCACGCTGATGGTAGCGTAGAGGTCATACCCCTCGGGCGTGAGGGTTACCAGGTAATCGGTGTTGGGTTCCAATTTAATATTGGTGCTGTTTGGGAAATAGATCAATGCCCGGTAGTCGAGGTCGGTTCTCCCTGCCGCACCGACCGTTACCAGACCGATTCTTGTACGGCCGTTAGAGTCGCCTGTGTACGGCCCCAAGTTTACTCCCGCGGGTAGGATCATACGCACGTTCAACGCACCTTCACCTATCTCCTCGGGATCTTCGGTTCTATCGCCGCAATAAGCCCAAAAGCCATGCCCTTTTTTCTCCCCGCTCCCGTCGAGATCGGCAGTCAATTCTAAAAGCAGTTCTTTTATAATCAACCCGTTCGCATTTTGCCCCGCCAACCGGTAGGTAACCCGACTCTGCTCGTGCGTGAACAACAGGGGCACGGGTGCCGCGATGGGCATAATATTTTTGGAAGTGTCTTCAGCCTTCATCCAGTTTGCCTGCCTATAATCCACGTACCTCCTCTGATCGGTAATGGTTTCTACTCTTGCCCTGGAGCCTAATGCGGGCCAAACCGCTACCAGTTGGGTGATATAGGTCATGTCGGGCCGAAAGTAAAAATTACCGGTAAACATCCCGCTGTTATAGGAATAAGCGTGATTAGATGCTGGATTCCCGGATCGGCTGGTAGTTACCGTTACGGTTATAATATCACCATTTTGGAAAAACGACGCCTCGGATGCACGAGTACGGATCTCCGCTTCGTCCATCTTCTCCACGGAGGGAAGAAGCGTTAACTGCACCTCGTCGATAGGCACTGGATCGGCGATATCGTTTCGGCACGAACCGAATGTTGTAGCGATCCCGAGTGCCAACAAGGCAAAATATATAGTTCTTTTCATCATAGTTGAATCCTTATTTTTTTACATCCAAACGAGTTTCCCATACCAGCGTGGGGTAAACGGAAGGAGCACTTCCCAGGCTGCTCCAGTAGTTACCCAACGTGCTCGCCACCACCGGCCAGTCACCACCATAAGTAATCCACGTTGGCCAAGCCGGGTTAAATTCTATCACGTCGGTTTCCGTGGTCCCTTTAAGGTCGTCGGTAAAACTGGCTGTAACTGTTTGTGAAACGGTTGCCGGTAACTCGTCGTACGCTTGAATCGTTGAAAATCCTTTGGCCACATCCTCTGACGAAATTTCAGGAGGAACTCCCTCTTCTTTCTTCACGTAAGCCTCGGCCGAAGCGGTCGTGTAACTATTGGTGATGGCCCCGTTACTAAGCACACCGGCAAAAGCACCTACCCACGCGTTTTCATACGTTTGTTTCACGATCTCGCTCTCGGCGTTCACTTTGATGGTTCCACCGGAAACATACGAATCCTTGATACTGCCTTTGTATCCTTCGCCGTCCCCCACCATCCCAGCGAGCCCACCAGCGATCACGTTATCACCTTTCACCGTGATGGTAGGATTAGCGACCTTACTTCCCTCTATCTCGCTCGTGGTATTCACGGTAAAATCTGCCATTGCCTCCGCGATCAGCGCATCAATAACCGATTGCGGTAAGCCCGGGGGAACATCCACGGTTAAATTGTTTTTGATGGCTTCTAACTCTTCCGGGGTCAATGCACGGTTTAATTTACCTACCAGCCCTCCCACGTGAAGGGTATCTTCGGGAGCAGCAGCGGAGAAATCGATATTTATCACGGGGTCTTCGAGGCTCAAGTTCTTGAGTAACGAGTTGCCGGTTATACTGCCAAACAAGCCAATATTTTTATCCGCGGGGATAGCGGTGATGTTCATGTTCTTTACCGCGTGTCCGCCGCCGTCGTACGTACCGGCCAGTATTATTGGTGTCCATTCGGGCACGTCATCCAAATCGATATCACATACCTGATATCCCCCTCCACCTGCCGCGGCCAATGTTACCGCGTCATAAACCAATGTTTCGGAGGTGGGGATAAACAGCTCACCTGTATCAATATTATAGCCGTAGCGATAGATTTGTCCCTCGCGAATAGTAACATCTTGAGGGAAGAAGAGCGTCAGTGCGTCGCTTTTAAGCAGTACTTCTCCCTGTTTGATGGTATTGTCGTTATGATTGGGGTTATTATCCCCGTGATGCGGCGCATCAGGATCGTCGTTCCGCCACACGTAGCTGCTGAAACGCTGCACGTATTGACCGCTGCTCACCGGGTTAGGAGCGGCAAATCCTTGCTCCACCACATCTACCCAGTTCTCCCGTTTATCTCCTTCGGTTGCATCAACCGGGTCGATATCCGGCACTAGTTTTACCACGCCATCGGTTTGGGTGGTCGCGGCCGGGAACAAAGCGGGATTAGAAGATACCAGCACCACCTGTATTTTGGAGGTATGTACCGGTTGGAGCGACAGGCTAATGCTGTATGCCGTGGTAGGGTTTACCTTCGTCTCTGCCCTGTACGGGATATAATACTGGTACGAGTAATCCCCCTCGGTGATAAAGTACTTCTGTTCGTCTTTCTTCTCTGTAAAGGTGTAGTCGTCCGCGTTATCGTTGTAAGGATAAAAAGCCACGATGGTCATCCGGTCGTAGATATAGATAGAGCTCCTATCAACCGGGGTTACCCTGCCATCTATCACTTCACATTCCAAGTTCCGGACATAAGGCCTCGTGAGGATTCCCGCGTTGTAATCGTCCTCGTAATAGATATAGAGGCCGAGATTTTTTTTGTCGAGGCCATTTGTCGGACTTTCTCCGTCACTAATATTACCGGAACCTCCCAGTTCTGCCAGCCGGGTACCTGTTTCGGCTATATCGCCTATATAGAGGTTCAGCAACGTGCCTTTGCCCTCTGCCGGCGGTTCAGGAACCAGTGCATCCTCCGAACAGGCATACAGGGTTAGCATCAACAGCGCCACGCTTACTAAAAATATATGTTTCATTGCTTGTTTCATACAGTTCTACTTTGATTAAGGGTTCAGTACCAGTATCGGCCAAGAGGATACGCTTGGGGTCATTTCAAACTTCCAAGGCGATCCAGCAGTCAATGCTGTATTCAACAGGGTGATTGCCTCGTTACGAATCGTGGACTCCGCCAAATCAGCACTGATTTCGTCCACTCCATTCGTCGGGTTATTTCCGATAGCTTGCTCGTCACTAACTTCCTGATTCTTCCTTGCCGTTCCGGTTAACCAGAAACTGCTTTTTACAATTGGATCACTCGTGGTAGCACTTGAATACCCTATAATACCCCCGAGGTACACGGCATCTTTATATAATTGTCCAACATTAAGGCATGCGGTAATGGCACCTTCGTCCGTGTTCAAGTTCTGCCCCACGATACCACCCACACGGGTACCGCCCAAGATATTGCCGCTGTTCACCGAGGCTACTATCGTACCGCTGCTATTATTTGAACCAGCAATACCACCTGCATACAATTGTCCGGAAGCCGGCTGAATATCGGCCTGGTTCACTACTGCTTCAATGGTCCCCGCGTTTGTAGCACATACTGATCCTATATAATCATCCGAAGTGCCTCTGATAATCCCTGAAACAATCCGGAAGTTTTCTAATGTACCATAGTTCGAGGTAAACAATCCGTTCCCATTGACTTCCAAGTTAAGGATTTCGTTTCCACCGCCATCCAATATCGACCCGGCTGGGAAATTGTTAGGTGTCACTGCCATATTCACTCCTCCCATATCGATAGTTTTGGTAATCAAATATTTTTGACTGCCCGTCTTACTCCCGTCATTCAACATCAGCGTGAATTGCAACGGTGTCGAGATCTCGAGAATATCTTCATTTTTCTTCATGCCGTATTGGCCTAAATCAAGAACTTGCAAGCTCGTGGGTGTGGGATTGATTGAGACACCATCCACTAACAACCCGGCAGACGTGTAGAGATCTGCGGTAAGCGACCCGGCGATAAGGTCTGCCGGCAGGGTAACGAAGTCAATTTGATTGGCGCCGGATTCCCAACTGCCTGCACCAATATATTGGTACACGTTACTACCCGAGTGGTATTTCAGCACCATCTGGGTTATTTGGTTGGCCTCGTTGAATTCATAGTCGCTGCCTATACCCTGTTCCAACGTAATGGTTTTGGGTTCGTAATCCCATTCGGTGCTTCCCGGCCTCGGGTCCCAATCTTTCAGGGTAAGTTGGATATCCACGATTTTCAGCCGATTGATCACGAACGTCAAATCGTACGCCAACCCGGGTTCGAGAACAAAGTCTGTTTTGGTTCCCTCCTTGTCTGCTTGAGAAAATCGCAGTGCTTGCAAGTCTTCCGTTGTCGCCTCGTAATCATCGATTCTCAGGTAGGAAGCTATCTGATTCGGATAGGTGGTCAGGTTCGTGCCGTTGGGCACCAGGTAATGGGTCTGCGCGGTGGTGGTAATATTCGAGAAAGCATATTCAGCCGAAGGGTTGCTTGTCGCGTTGCCCTCGCTATTGCCACTCGTAAATATATTATAGGTTCCCCTGTTCACGATTGGTCCACCCTGCAAAAACCGCATTGTCATGCTTGTTGGCTTGGTCTCCCCCACGTCACCTGCCACCTCTATCTTCACGTCCACCCGGGTCATCAGGTGTTTAAAGGTGATGTATTCGATGGGGTCGACAGACGTTCCGGATTTCAATGCTGTCGCGTCTTTGTTTGTTCCTACACCCAACAGGTAATCGTTGCTACGTGCGGTTCCCGCGTTTAGCGTGATATCACCAGTTGATGTAGCGGATGCCGTGGTATACGCGTACAGGTTGATTTCTTTCTGTCCTAACGGGTAGTAAACATTCCCTGTAATTTTATTCCTTCCTCCGTCATCTCCAGCTTCCCCAATCCCAATCACACTGTTTATAAAATAGGTGGACACGGGAGCATCTACCGTCCGAGCTGTCAGGCTGAAAGTAATACCGTTGTAAGCCGTCAACGGATTACCGGTAGTTATCAGTTGCCCATGCCCCGGGTCATCGGATTCTCCCAATGCACGGGTCACTGCTCCGCTCAACTGGATAGGCACGTCGCTTTCGGTAAGCGGCACGTTGTCCAACGCTTCGGGGAACAGCCAATAACCATTCCCGCGAGCAGGAGCACCGCCATATATTTATAGATTTGTTTTACCATATCTTGATTCTTTATTCAATTGTAACCGTGCTTTTACCTTTGTAATTCCACTCCACTAACTGCCCCTCGAGGATAATATCCAACCCAGGATCGGGAATAGGAACATACTTCACTTTGATAGTCAGCAATGTGGTCTTACCCATTTCCAGAGTAGCTCCTACCCCGGGGGAAACCACGAAGTCGGAGATTTTAGCTTTACGGTCTACGGTTGTAATCACCGTGCTATTGGTGGGGTGCAACTCTTGAACCCTGATGGTCACCCAGCTCTTGTCTTCGGTACCGGGCAACAACATGCAGCCGGTATATAGCGGAAGATTATGGGTCAAGGTGGTTGAGGAGCTGATATGGGTGCGGACCGTCTCTTCCACGCCCGTTCCATCCAACCCTGTCCACACTTTGGGTGAGGTGGTTTGAAGCAGGTTGAACTCCCCGTGCTTCACCCCCGTAGAGACCCTCAATTGGGTTATTCGCAACCGGTTGGGATTGGGAAATTGAGTGTCTGGTATCGGGGTGCCGTTCTTGTCCACCAGCATTACCTCGATATCGAGCTTTGCCAACGCGTGCTGGAACTCGCCGAGCGATATTGTCTTATCGGTAGCTACTTTTGCGTCTTCCTTGTTCCACGATCCTATCGGCACGGTATAAACAAAATCGGGAAAAGAGTTGCTGGCATTTGCCGAAACTTTTAAGGTGTTTGTTCCACTATTCCGTGTCACCCTGTTGTCGTTAGTATAGGGGCTGTATGCCACGAAAGCCAAGTACTCGTTTGGATTAAAAGGCCACCACTGCGTTGTTGCAAACGCGACCTTTTTCTCATTTACATTTAATGTAGTATTCGTTCCGTTTGCTCTAACGTGATTAAGATAGTATTTGCTCCAATCAATATCGGTTAACGGGGTGGTCTTGTCGGTATTTACCGCCACCACTCCTATAGACCGGCCATTAATGGTTTCCGCCCGGGTTTGTATACCCTTTGAAGCGGAAGTCGCCTTAGTCTCTATATCGACCGAAACCGGGAGGGAGGGTGCCGAAAGGGTAATCGGCACGTTCTCTCCCACGTCGGGCGTATCGACGGCCTCTTTGTCGCAGCTCGCGAAGACGAGCAGCAACCCGAAAAGCCGCGCTATATATATAATCTGTTCGTTTCATATTCTACTCCTTTACAGGTTAGTCAATGGTGATGCTACCGCTTGAACCGGGTTCCCATTCCGCGATAGTGGCAGAGAGCTTCAACTCCGTTTTAGCCAAAGTGATATTAAGCACATTATGCTCACCGGCCTTAAACTCGAAATTGTTAGGATACTCGGCAAGATATGTATTGCCACCAAACGTTATCTGTACCAACGTGGTCTTCGCATTTTTCGTCTGCGGAAGGGTCAATGCCTGGTAGCTTAGTTCGGCATTTTTGAACACGCCGGGCGACACTTCAACATCCGTGTTTGGAGCGATACCGGTAGGTGCGAAAGTTCCCGGGGTATTCAAGTCCGAAACATTCCCGTTAGTAATATCCACCGTTCCTTTCTGCATAAAATCGACAAGTTGCACCAAGGGGCTCTTTCCGGATATTTCACCTGCCGCGAAGCCGTCGCCGGGAATAATATTCACGGTTACTTTACTGAGCACGTGCTCGAACGTTAAATCGATATTGGCTTCTCCATCTTCGATAAGACCGTTGGAAGCTATTTGGATTTCATTTTCGCGGTTATTGGGGTTGCTGTTGGTACCGCTCATATCCACGGGGAAGGTTTTTTGTCCATTAGAAACAGTGGTCGTGGTACCATCGGGATAAACGGCTACAATTCGGTCGCCGTCTTTAAAGTCATCCCTGAACCAAGGACCCTCATCAGGTATCAACTCTTTTTTACCTCCAACGAGGGTAACAGTATGTACCTTGCTATCGATCACGTTCCCGCTGCTATCGAGGCGGTACAGCGTGATTTTATCGCCAACCTCGAAACCCTCCACGCTCGTGGCCTTCTCGTTGAACGAGTAGCCGAGTTCCACGGGGGTTTGGTCTTGCCAATCGGTCACTTTCACGCTTACCAGCACATCCGAACCCACGATGGTGATAAACAGGTAGGTTATTTCGCCGGCATTATATACCACGGGATGTTCCACGGCGTCTTTTTTATAGACGACGGGATACGTACGGGCAACACCTGATGGAGAAACACTCGCCGGTATGGTTACCAGTACCACGTTATCCCCGGCAGGAATTGTTTGCTCTTGTAAATAGGTACGAGTAGCAATATCATCGTTATTCGGCTCGTCGAGACGAATATTGCCTTTACCGGTTCCCGGCACGTAAACACCCTTGTTAAGGGCACCTCCAATGGTGTAGCCCGGGAGCTCTATTTTTGCTGCCCGCAGTTGGGTGGCATTGTACGTGTCGGAGGGCCGTAGCACGATCTGTACTTGCGAAACCGCGTGCTCCATCGGCAGGTCAATTCTCGTACCCGTCGCCCCCGTTCCGCCGTAGTTATCTACTGTCGGGTTCATGTAGTGCTTGGACTGGTTATAGAGAGGGTCCGGATTATACGCGTCGCGCTCCATCTGGGCATAGAACTTACCGGTGTTGGGCAGCTCTTCCCAGAATAACAGCCCACCACCACCCGGGTCAGCATAGGTCCAAGTGGTCCCGTTATAGGTAAAGTAGCCGCGTACATCGGAACGAGCACCACCCGACGCCACTTCGGTGAATAGATAAAGTCGGTCGCCATTCACGAGGTTCTTATTCTCGCCGGTACCGATCGGGGTACCAATTTTAACTTGGTTAGCCTCGTAGGTAGCCCCATCTACCCAATCTTCCACGCTTACGGTGATTTCTACACCCGATTTCGTGATATTCAGGCTAATCACGTGGTGCTTGCCCGCTTCGTACGTGAAGGCATCTTTTACCTCGTACGTGTGCCCGTTAATCTCAACTTCCACCAATGTTGCGGCGGCGGCAATTGCTTGGGGTGGTAGGATAGCCACTCGTTCTTTCGGGGTAGCCGTTCCCTGTTTCTCGGGAGTGATATTACCCGTGGACGCGCTGTTCGGGGTATAGGTTACCGCGTTCGCGTCAAAAATATAGTCGTTGATATAGCCCGGCAAAGTTACCGTCGCACCGTCCAAATTAGTTGCGGAGTAGGTGTTGTCACTCGAACTCAGCTTGATGGTTGCTTTTGAACCCACGTGCTCCATTGTAAGGTGGATGCCGGTGTATAAATCCACGGCCGGTGTAGAAGCCACTAAATAGTCGGCGACTTGCGAGGTATTTAACGCGTGGGCATAGGTAGAGGTCGCTTTAAAATCGACCGACGGCCCGGTAAAACTTTCCCAGTAGAGCGGCCCGCCGCTCCGTGCCCAATCGGTGCCATCAAAGGTGAATGTTCCGCCGTCGCTATACGTTGTTTTTCCCGTATCTTGGGTATAAAGTTTCAGTTCGGCATCCTTAACAAAACCGGAATTCGTACCTGTTCCTGTAATGATATTAACCACGTCGTACGCTCTTGTCGGACCGTCGGCCCAGTCCTCTATGCTCGCGGTAATCAAGGTGGGCGTGGTTTTCAATGTCAGGTTGAAGGTGTACTTGGTACCTCTCAGCAGGTCTTGATCGGCTGGCAACGCCACCGTATAAACACCGCCATCGTCCGTGGTTACCTCGAAAGTAACACCCGACGCGGCTGTACGCGGAAGCAGGATAGCTTGCCCCACGTGGGAGGGCGACAGGGGAACCTCGATATCTACCACGCTCGCGGCATCCGGGGTCAACGCATCGGTCATCAGGTTATACTTCCCGGTGGTCTTCATCCCTTTCAACACCAGTTTGCTGCCGGTCAAGTCGATGGGACTACCGGTTTCGGTAAGCAGGTTGATGGTTACCATCGTCATCTGGTGATGAAACAACAGGTGCGCTTCTTTCTTGTTTTTGGTGTTAACAGTCGTGTTGTCGCTGTTTTTGTGCTCTGCCGTCATCAGGTCGAGCTTGGCGAGATTCGACTGCCCCGATACATCGAGGGAATACTGGGTCAAGTCGGCCAACCCGGTGTACGGGTAGTATGCCTTGAAAGTCACCTCGCTACCGTTGATGGGGTAGTACATCTTCTGCCCCTCTGATTCAGGGTTGAAAGCTACCGGTCCTGTTCCGGCATCGGCAGCTTTATACTGGCGGTTGATATAACCGCCTACCACCTCTGCCGAAATATTGAGCATGGTTACCCCGATCAGGTCGTCGGCTGCCCACGTATCGTTCGTTGCACGGGTAGTTGTTTTGGTTTCAATCGAAAGGGCAGTGCCGCCCGATAGGATCACGGCATCCTTGTCGTCGGTAGACGGCGAACCGAAATCCTCGGTGGTACAGCCTGTCGCCACGAGAGCGAATAGGGCAGCGCCTAACAGTGATTTTTATATTTTTGAAATTGATCGTTTCATATCTAATCAAATTTTTTATTCGTTGCTCGGGTTTAATTAATGTAGTTCAAGATCGATGGGTCCTTCGTGGTTCCAATCCACGATGGAAGCGGTGAGTTCGGCACCTGTCTTGTTAAGCGTCAGGTTTAGCGTGTTGTGCGCGCCCGCGGCAAAGAGCTTGTCTGCCGATAATTGGGCTGTGAACGTGCCATCACCAATCTTCACCGTAACCATCACCGTGTTGGCGGCAATGGTTTGCGGCATCACGAATGCCTCGTAGCTTGAAACTACTGTTTTACCTGTTACCGCGTTTGGCGTGCTTAGCTTGGTGGGGTTGAACGCGGCGGTAGCTGATCCCGTGGGAGTAGCCGTGACGTTGGTTACATTTACCGTACCCGACAACCGGAAGTTATTCATCGCTACCTCGGCAGGCATGATCTCGGCGGGAGTAAATCCTTCGCCCACGATCAGGTTGATGGTCACCTTGCTCAGCACGTGCTTGAACTCGAACTCCACGTCGCCGTTAGCTTGAATTTCACCCAAGTTACGGGCTGCCACGGGGGCCGCGATCATCACATCATCAGCGTGCGCGTTGGTAACGCCGCTGCTTTTAGCCGTCCAGTTGAACGTGCTGGCACCGGCGGCCAGCGCGGGAGCATTCGAGGGATAGACCGCGGTGATTAAATCACCTGTTTGGAAATCATCCCGGTACCAGGGTGTTCCCACCGGGTTCAACGTACCACTGGCAGGCCCGCCCGTGTATTGGTACGTGTTGCTGTTGTTCTCAACCGCGGTACCGCCCGCGTTAAGCTTGTAAAATTTGATTTGGTCGTTGTTCTCGAACCCGGCTGATGCTTTATTGGTTACCGAGAAGAAGAGTGCTTCAAATTCCAATACCGGTAATTCCTGCCACGGTGTTACCACCACGCTGGCGCTTAGCCCGGTTTTCTCGATCGTGATAATCAGGTTGGTTGCCTTGCCTGCCTCGTATGTAACGGCCGTGCCGCCTCCACCTTTCAGCTCTTCTGGTTTTATCGTGTAAACCCGTCCGTCAATCTCAACAGTTACCAAGTTTTCTCCTAATTCTATGGTTTGCGGTTGCAGGTACGACGAGGTGGTGTATGTATCGGGATCGGGAGCCGTGCCCGTTTTCACCGGCTTGCCAAGCTTGATGGGCCCTACACCGGTTCCGGGAACATAGATGCCCTTGTCTAATCCTCAACCGATTTCATAACCCGGTAAAGTCACGTTAGCATTCAGCAGCTTGGCCTCCTCGTAGGTGTTAGAGCGAAGCATTACGTTTACTCTTGCCACCTTATGTGTCATCTTGAAGTTGAGCGCGGTATTGTCGGCCCCCCCGTTGTTGACGATGGGGGTGGCGGTAATGTAGTCGAGCGACTGGTTATTGCCCGCTGTAGCATCCATCGCTGGACGGGTAATGGAGGCGTAAAGATTACCTTTATCGGTGATATCTTCCCAGTAAAGAGGAGCAGAGGTTCCTTCGTAACTCCACGTATTGGTCGTTTCGTCGTACACGAATTTACCCGGCAGGGTTGAACGGTTGGTGTTGTTCCCCGCGAAGAGGTATAACTCATCCTCATCCACGAGGTCGCCTTCATTGTCATCCAGCATGGTAGGTCCTACGCGTACTTCGGAGTATTCAAATGTCTCCTCTACCCAAGGGGTGACAACGGTGCTCAGTTCCACTTTCGCTTTCACCGCGTCGACCACCAAGGTATACTCGTGTCCTTTTTTATATTCAAAGCCGGCGGCTTGTTGTACCTTCACCTCGTAAAGGCGGCCATCAAGGATTACCTCGATAAGGTTCTTCCCATTGGCAATGGTTTGGGGCGGGAAAATAGCTACTCCATTCTCTGGCGAGATCTCACCACGGGAAGTGCCGGGGATAAATTCACCCTTGTCGTTGTAGCTGCCTGAGTTTAGGTAGTCGGGCAGTATAATGGTGGCACTGTTTAGATCGGCCGCGGTGTATGTACCGTCGGACGATTGCAGCACCACGTTCACCTTGGCCCCCGCGTGCTCCATCTCAAGGTTCACTCCTGTGAACGGGGCTACCGTTACATCTTTCGAGATGAGGATATCAGCCATCTGCGTGCTGTTAAGGGCAGTTTCATAAATGGTTGCCCCGTGGAAGGCAACAGGCAGGTCTTTCAGGTCTTCCCAATAGACAGGCGACGCGGGTGTCCATACATTGTTACCTTCGTATTCAAATGTTTCATATGATTAATTCATTTAGAAGATATACACGATGCTTAGAGCAGCTTTGGTAGGGCCAAAATAGTGCTTGTCCTTGTCTTTTTCGAGGCGTTTTCCACAATCGCCACACTGGTATCGGTCGTAGTTAATGAACGCGTAACCGGCACCGATATTGGCCTCTAAATTCCAATGCTTAGAAAGTACCCATTGGTAGCCATACGATACCCCGCCCCCTATAAATTCACCTTCATAGCGGTTGGTTTGTAGTTGGGGATACATATCGAAAGGCAGTTTTACACCCGTCATATTAAAGAGGCCGCCATGCAAGTGCACTCCCAGGAACGAGCCTGCAAATTTTTCACAGAACCAGAATCGGTATTCCGGCTGTACCAGTAAATGTTTCATTAGTTTCCTGCTCTCCGGCTCCCATGGATTGTAATTCACGTAAAGGTCTAACGTGTTCTTGGGAACGGTCGCGATTTCCAGCGCCACGTTCATCGTGGTCGTCGCATCGGCAACCAAGTTCGTCTTGATACCTACCACTTGCGCTGAAACACTGTTCAGTATGCACAGTAGCCCGATAGCAACAATTAACAGTTTTGGTTTATTCATTGTCTGTTTATAAATTTATCGTGTCAATGTTAGTTTATTCATTCGTCGATACACACAAGAAAAGACCTCTGATTACGCGAGTAGACAGAGACTAATTCTTATATTTGTAAAATGCAACTGACGATGACACCCTCTTCTATTCTCACTTACCAATATTTTGTTAAAAATCATGATAACGTGACAAGCGGCAAACTCGATAAGCAGCGATTACCAATCAGACGAGATACAAAGTTGCGATTTAACGTTCAAAAACCGAGAAAGCTGGGTATTACAAATATATTACACCCC
>ERZ1032852.232-NODE-232-length-15077-cov-7.572427_pt1 | contig 15077 bp, 13 predicted proteins | sample MGYA00516689_ERZ1032852 | MGnify/ENA primary metagenome ERZ1032852 (study PRJEB33719, sample SAMN04262499) | wastewater metagenome | biome: rural village; feature: composting latrine chamber; material: composting feces with ash | place: El Salvador | collected...
ATACTAGGGCCCCATGGGTGGACGGTAGACCATGAGGAAGCCGGGACTACCTACTGGACGCGCCCAGGGAAGCAGTCGGGCATTAGTGCCACTACAGGGCACGCAAACGATAGGAACCGCCTATTCGTGTTCAGCTCTTCCGTGCCTGAACTAGATCAGGAAGTGCCCTATACGAAGTTTGCCGCTTACGCCGCGCTGAATCATGGGGGCAACCATAACGCCGCGGCTAGAGCGCTTGCGGGGGAAGGCTATGTGGACCCTAACCGCGTGATAAACGACCTTCCTGGAGCCCCTACACGCGCCCACAACGCCCCAGGGCCGCTTGCGGCTAGTGGTAGTGGGGGAAGCCCTGAAACCCCCCTGGGGGGCCATACAGGGGACGATATGGGCCCACAGGGGGCAGAGGAAGTGGACCTGGAGCAACTAGCCATGGACCTAACGGCTAGTAGCGCGGGGGCGGGCCTTGACGCCTTCCTAGTGAGGAACCGCAAGCGGGCCAGTATGCCGCTAACAAGCACTGGCCTAGCAGCGGTGGACACGGCGCTAGGAGGGGGCCTGTATCCGGGCCTAACCATTATCGGGGCCCTATCTTCCCTGGGAAAGACTACGTTCGCCCTGCAAGTGGCTGACCATGTAGCCGCTAGTGGGAAGCGCCCTGTGATTGTGTTCAGCCTGGAGCAAGGCGCCGACGAACTAACCGCTAAGTCCTTGTCTCGCATTACCCGCCTGCAAGGGGGCCCTAGTGGGGGAATCAACGCGCTCAAGGCTAGGGGCCTGGGGGACGCCTTGACGCTTACCGAGGAAGGGGCCCTAGACCGCGCTATAGCCACCTACAGGGAGGAAGCGCGGAACCTGTGGATATATGAGGGTGTAGGGAACCTGAACACGCGCGATATTCGCCGCAAGGTGGAAGCACACCTGCAAGCGTTCCCTGACCTGGAGGCGCCACTTGTCGTTGTGGACTACCTGCAAGTAATCGCCCCTGATTCTGACCGCTTGAGCGACAAGCAAGCAGTGGACCGCGCCGTTACCGCCCTAAAGCAACTAGCGCGTGACACTGACACCCCGATACTTGCCGTTAGTTCGCTGAACCGCGCTTCCTATTCCGGGCCGGTAACTATGGCGGCGTTCAAAGAGAGCGGAGCGATTGAGTACGGCAGTGACGTGCTACTAGGGATACAACCCCAGGGCTTACAGGACGGGGAAGGAGCCGCTGCGCTTGCGGCTAACAACCGCAAGGTGAAAGAGCACCGGGGGGCCCTCGAGCGGGACGTAGAGGTAGTTGTGCTCAAGAACCGCAACGGACGTGTGGGGGAAGTAGCCGCCCTGACCTTCGAACCCGTGTTCAGCCTGTTTCGTGAGCGCACGGGGGCCGAGATAGGGAGGGCAAACAAGCGCCCCTACACCCTGTAATCCGCTGTCTTTATCTGTTACACTGTGAAACATGGATACCGCACTTGCCCCTGTTTCACAGGCCCAGGCACTAGCCGCAAGCGCCCCCACATTGGGCGACTATGTAGAGCAATGGCTAGCCGAGCTGGACGCTTCCCCCACCACTAAAGCGGGATACCGGGCCGGGATTAGGGCCTACCTGCGCTTCCTAGCCGACCATGGGCTTAGCGGCGCACACCGGGGCGACATTGTGGCCTACAAGGGCCACTTACAGGCCACTTATGCGCCAGGAACCGTGAGCACACGGCTAACCCCTGTCCGAGGGCTATACGGCTACCTGCACGCCACTACGGGGGCCCCTGACATTGCCACAGGGATTAGGGGCGCTAAAGCCCAAAGAGGCCACAGGAAAGACGCGCTCACCCCTTCCCAGGTGCAAGCACTACTAGGCGCCGCCCAGGGCAACGCTAGGGACTATGCCCTTGTCTTGCTCATGGTTGCCACGGGCCTACGCACCATTGAGATAGCCCGCGCACAGGTAGCCGACCTTCGCGCGGTAGCCGGTAAGACCGTGCTGGACGTTTGGGGCAAGGGCCGGGAATCCAAGGACGCCCTGGTTATTGTGACTGCCCCTGTGGAAGCCGCTATTAGGGCCTACCTGAAGGAACGCGGCGCGGTGGAAGATACCGCCCCCTTGTTTCCTTCCGTGTCGAATAGGAGCGCGGGGGAAGCCATGACAACCCGCGCGATTAGCCGCCTAGTCAAGGGTTACCTAGTAGCCGCGGGCCTTAGCTCGTCACGGCTAACCGCTCATTCCTTGCGCCACACGGCTGTAACCCTGTCGCTACTTGGGGGCGCTTCCCTACAGGAAGCACAGACCATGGCACGCCACGCGAACATAACCACTACCCAGGTGTACGCACACAACCTGGAGCGTTTACAGGGACATGGGGAAGCCGCGGTTACCGGCTTCCTGCAAGCCGAGGGGATAGCGCTGTGAGCGCCCACAGGAAGCCGCAAGGAAGCGGGCTAGGGGGACTTGCTACACGCTCACGGGAAGCCCAGGAAGCCCTAGCGCAAGACATGGAAGCCGCGGGAATCACGGGCCTATTGGACTACCTGAACTATGTGGAAGCCCAGGAAGGACAAGAGGGCGTAGACCGTGGGCTAGCCCTGTTGGAACTAGCCCGCGGCAAGACCACTAGGGCAACGGTCGAATGTCTACTAGGAACGAGGAAGCAGTGAGCACACAGGAACAAGAACAAGGGCAGGAACCGTTGCCGCGCCTATACACGCTTGCGGAGGTGGAACAGATAGCCCAGGTATCGCGCCGCACTCTCTACTTGTGGATTGAGTCTGACTACCTGCACGCCGTGAAAGTGGGGGGCCGCTGGAGGGTTCCCCAGGCTGAGTTAGACGCGCTCATTGAGGGCCGTAAGGGTTCCTACCAACGTCGGGAATACGCGGCCGGGAAACCTGTGGGCTACACGCGGGAAGCAAGGGCCCGTAAGACGGGGGAACCTTTGACGCCCCTGGGACAGTCCCGCTACCTAAGCGCTGCGCTCAAGGAAGCCGCAAGCGCCCAGGGCATTACCCAGAAACAACTATCGGACAAGACGGGTATTCCGCTAACTACCTTGCACCGGAAACTCAACCACGTTAGCGCGTTCAAGGCAGGCGAGTTAGGGGCAGTAACGGAAGCCCTGGGACTGTCCCTAGCCGCCCTTGCCGAGGAAGCAGAGAGGAACGAATAGCCATGATTGAGGGACAGACTTACTACACGGAGGAACAGGCAACCGCCGCGATTATGGAAGTGCTGGGGAGCCGTGACCTTGACCCCGCACTGTATGACCTGGACGCCATACGCCATGACGGTATGCGCCTAGTTCCTGACCTAGGCAAGTACGCCTTCCTAGAGCCCGCTAGCTTCTGGCAAGCGGTGGACGCCCACAAGAAGCACGGGCCTAGTGAGGAAGCCGCAAGCGGCGACTTCCTGGCATGGGTGAACGAGCACAGGGACAAGGACTAGCGCCCATGGGTTCCGCAAGCGCCACATGGTTAGGGGGGCGACTATCCCCGCCCCCTAGCCCGCGGCAGTCCCAGCAGCATAGTGCCGATACTCTCACAACCTTTTTTCCACACGGGGGCGCCCTAGATGGAACCTTGACCGCTTGCGGGGCCTATGTCCGGTAATAGGGAAAACAGGACATAGAAACATGGGGGGCAAGGGGCCAACAATGACACACAACGAGGAAGGGGGAAACATGACTGAAAAAGAACCACTCAAGGACACAAAACGGGGCCCCCTGTGGAAGTACGCGGAACGCAGCTTCAAAGCAACGGGGGAGGAAACGAAAGCCCAAACTGAGACTATGCGAGCACTTGCGGCTAACGCCCTGGGAATAGACCTAGAGGGCGTTCCCTACAGGGAAGCCGCCAAGCTCATTGAGTGGATAGACGCCCCCCTAAGCACGGAATCTTCCACAGAGGAACGCCGCGCCCAGATATTCGCGGCTAAGGATGAGCACCGATACCTGCAAGGGCTTGCTTCCGCTTCCACACCTGAACGGGCTATCTGGTACTTCCCAGCAATCGTGAACATGACTACCGGGCCCCTCATTGACCTAATAACGGCGGATGAGCACCACAACATTTTTACCCGCCTAGACCGCCCCCGACAGTGGAAGGACGGCAAGATAGGGCCCCCAGAGTGGGAGGTAAGCCCATGGGAGGATATCGCCCTACACGCCGCGCTTAGATGGCTAGAGGAAACACAGGGCCGGCTAAACCCGTTTTCAACTAAGCAACGGAACCGGCTAGAGGAACTAGCGCTAGAGCACCTAAACGCGCTTGCGGAACTAAGCGGAATCACGCCCTTGGACGCGCCGCCCCCTGTGGACGTGCCCCCCTTGATTAGCAACACGAAAGTAGGGCGTGACCCTAAAGCCCTCACACAGACCACGGCAGTAGGACCAGGGAAGCGGAAACAGGTAGCCAACATTCCCCCTTCCCAGGTAATCACGCGCCGCATTGACGGGGAACCTGTGCGCTACACGGCTACACACGCCGCGATAGGTGACGCCATAACCGCGATAGTCCAAGAACGCATAGCCGGAGCTAAATGGGGGGAAGGAGTGCCAGTGAGCAACCATGAGATAGCCCGCCACTTGCTACAGACCAAGGGGAAGATAACGCCCGCCCAGGTAGCGGAAGTGGAGGAAGCGATAGCGGACCTACGCATGACTCATGGACGCATTGAAGGAACCGACTACAAGAGGAACAACTTCCGGCTAGAAGGGCCCTTGCTACATGCCGATTATCTCTATCTGCGCCAGAGGAACGGGACCGAGGTAACGGGCTGGAAGGTCTACGCCTACCCCCTAACGAATCAATACGCGGGGCGCCTAAAGCAGCTCCGACAAGTAGACAACATGCTTGCCGGTTCTAAGCCGCGCTTCCTGAAGAGGGCCGTGCTGGAACGGCAAGTAGCCGCAATGGTGTTGCTATGGCACGGGACAGGGTTCCTAGGGCCTGAACACCCCTACCAAATCAACTACGACACGATGATAGAGAAACTAGGGGAAGCCCAGGAACAAGAGCGCCCCCTATCGCGTGACCAAATACGGAAGCGGCAACAGTGGATAGACGCCGCTGTTAGTCACCTACAGGCCCGCGGGTTCATTACGTCATGGGGGCACTACTACACGGAGATGAAAAAGACAGGGGTAACCATGTTCCTACCCCCTGAACTTCCCCCCGCTTCCCTTGTCCAGTTCCGCCCCCTGGAAGTAGAACAAGACTAGATAGACCCCTTCCTTACGCCCACAGTTTGGGGGCCCTAACCGCGTGCCACCTGTGACAACGAGGGGCCGTTACCTGAAAAACACAGGGCATTATGCACGGACTACTGGGGCGACTATTCCGACGGTGACAGGGCCCTAAGTGAGGGAGTACCCCGCCAGGGGGCAGGCTCAAGTGGGGGAAGGGAAGGACGTTAGACGCTGCGCTAATCGTGTCTGGAGGAACCGCAAGCGGTGGAAGCCGCGCCCCCCTTGTTCGCCTTCCTATGACGTTCGGGCCTACGTTCGGAAACAAGGGGGAGAACACGCGCTTGCGGGCCTGTGGACAGTCCCAAAGATGGCTACCTATATGTAGCCGAGCGCCCCCGGTAAGGCCATGGGGGGTATCCCTTCAAGAGCCCTAACCCATGAGGACCGCGGGGGAGATGCCTCGCTGTTCGCATGACCTGAAAACATTCCTACGCCAGGAGCGGGCACGGTTAGCGGGCCGTGGCGCTTGCGGCTAAGCAGTCATAACTATGCATAACTATGGCGCCCACAGGCCAAGATATGCGCCCCTGTAAGGGCAGGGGCAGGGGCCCCTTGTCGGCTTCCCGCATGTGACCGCTGGAGAGGGCCGCGGAACCTGGGGCAGGTTCAAAGCTTCACGGCCCCTATACCTACCTATCGCGCGACCCCCTGGGCAAAAAGCGGGGAGAGAGGAAGGGAGCGTGCGGGAGGGTAGTCCGCACGCGAAAGAGAAACAGGCTGGAGGGCCCTATCCCCCAGAGCACGTTCGGGGGTATCGCTTGCTATCTGGGGGTAGCGACACGGTGACCTGGGAGGGGCGCCGCCCCTGGGGTAGTCCTTGGACGTTAGGAAGCGCGGCTAGTCGCTTGCCGTGCTTGCGCTTGGGCCTGTAGCGCGGCTAGAGCTTTCCCCCTGGGACTCATTTCCAGGCCCTTGTCCTTGCCCTTGTCTGTTCCTGTGGCGCTTGCGGTTAGTCCAAGGGCTTCCAGGTGCTTGAGGTAGACGCTTGCGCTCACGTTGTCATTGGGCGCCGCTGTGTCTACTTTGTCCGCAAGGGCGCGGGCCGCGGCTATCGTGGCGGCGTGCTTATCGGTTAGGGAACCGTCCGCTAACGCCACCTTGAGGGACTGTTCTAGCCCTTGTCTAACCCGTTTATGTGCCATGGGTTCATGGTCTCATGGGGCACCGACGTAACCGCTTGCGGCTTCCACCTACCCCCCTAGACCCTTGGGGAGGGAAAGACACCTATCCGCTGCGCCGTGTTGTCAGAGAGCCCGCGGGCCGTGATTAGAACGCCCTATTAGGGCCCTTGAGCGGGGGCCAGGAAGAGGGCAGAAACGGGCTATCGAACAAGTGTTTGAGCGTACTTTATCCCCACTTGAGCGTACTTTATCCCCACTTGAGCGTACTTTAGCCCCACCTTGCGCCTTCCAGAACAGGGACTTTGCCGCATGGTGGCGCGGGAAAGTCGGGGCCGTGTTTCCGCCTTAACTAGTAACTATAAGTAGCCCAGGGCCCAGGCTTGCGCCTGGCCCTGTTCCTGGCCTTACCTGACAACAGCTTTGAAGCAGTGAAAGAGGTTAGTTGTTGATGGTTCCAAACCTGGGAAACAGGGCAAGTGTTGAGGCAACCGCGCTCACGTTGCTTGCTCATGGTGTCTCTTGCTTCCCCACGCTAGGTAAGCAACCTGTAGGGCCGTGGAAGCCATGGCAGGAACGCCGCATGACAGACCCAGAGATTAGGGCCGCTTACCGGCAGGCGCCGCAAGCGGGTGTAGCCGTTGTATGCGGAAGTGTTTCCGGCAATCTGTTGATGATTGAAGTTGAGGGCCGCGCGGAACACCTAACCGCTGCGCTTCCTGGCCTAGCCGCTTCCCATGGGATAGGCGACGTGTGGACGCGCGTTAGTAACGGTTGGGTGGAACGTAGCCCCTCGGGGGGCGTTCATTGGTTCCTACGGGCCGAGGAAGTGGGGCGCAACGAGAAACTAGCGGCGCGTCCTTCCACAGAGGAAGAGCTCCACGATTGGAAGGAACGGGAACGGGCTAAAGCCGCTGCGCTTGAGGAACCTATACGGGGGAAGCGTCTAGCCAAGATTGAGGCCACTACACCGGCCGACGTGCCCCAGGTGCTAGCCGAGACTAGGGGCAATGGTGGCTACGTCATTGCCGCGCCCACGCCTGGATCTCACCATGACACGGGGCGCCCATGGGAACGCCTAGCGGGGGGCCCTGAATCTGTGCCGACTTTGACGCCGCGGGAACTAGGCGCCGTGCTTGCCCTGTTCCGCACGTTTGACGCTATGCCGGCTAAACCTGTGCGGGAACCGCAAGCGCCCCTACAGGCCACAGGGAAGGCCCCTAGCCGTGTTCCTAACCATGTCCCTGGGGAAGCGCTGCGCCCTGGGGACGTATTCGAGGAACGGGTGACATGGGCCGACATACTAGGGCCCCATGGCTGGACGGTGGACCATGTAGAGGGCGGGACTACGTACTGGACACGCCCAGGGAAGGACACAGGGGTAAGCGCTAGTACGGGCCATGCGGGGGATAGGAACCGGCTGTACGTGTTCAGCTCGAGCGTTCCTGAACTGGAACCGGAACGCCCTTACACAATGTTTCACGTGTATGCGGCGTTGAATCATGGGGGCGACCATAAGGCCGCAAGCGAGGAACTAAGACGGCAAGGGTACGTGGACCCTAACCGCGTGATAAACGACCTTCCTGGGGCCACTACACGCCCTGTAAGCGCCCCTGGAACGCTTGCGGCTAGTGGTAGTGGGGAAGCGGCTGGAACCCCCACAGGGGACGCCACAGGGCCCCAGGAAGTGGACCTAGAGCAACTAGCGGCCGATCTCATAGTTAGTAGTGCAGGGAAGTCCTTAGACGGCTTCCTGGAACGGAACCGCAAGCGGGCGCTTAGGCCCCCTATTTCAACAGGGTTAGCCACAGTGGACGCGGCGTTAGGTGGTGGCCTGCTTCCGGGCCTAACCGTGTTAGGGGCGCTAAGCAGTCTAGGAAAGACAACGTTCGCCCTACAGATAGCCGACCATGTAGCCGCAAGCGAAAAACAACGTGGGGTAATCGTGTTTTCACTTGAACAGGGGGCCGACGAACTAACCGCTAAGTCCTTGTCTCGCCTTACCCGCACACAGGGGGGCCCTAGTGGGGGCATAAACGCGCTGAAGGCAAGGGGGCTGGACATGCTCACCCCTTCCGAGGAATCCGCCCTGGAAGCCGCTGTAGACGCCTACAGGAAGCAAGCGAGGAACCTGTGGATTTATGAGGGGGTCGGGAACCTAGGAACGCGGGACATTAGGCGAACAGTGGAAGCCCACATGAGCGCCTTCCCTCATTGGGCGCCCCCCCTAATCGTGGTGGACTACTTGCAGGTAATCGCCCCTGATAGTGACCGGCTAAGCGACAAGCAAGCAACGGATAGGGCCGTGACCGCGTTGAAGCAACTAAGTCGGGATACGGACTGCCCCATAATCGCGGTTAGTTCTCTGAACAGGTCCAGCTATTCCGGGCCGGTAAATATGCAAGCGTTCAAGGAATCCGGGGCTATTGAGTACGGTTCCGACGTGCTACTGGGGATACAGCCGCAGGGCCTACAAGACGGGGAAGGGGCAGCTGCGCTTGCGGCTAATAACCGCAAGGTGAAAGAGCACAGGGGCGCCCTGGAACGGGACGTAGAGGTAGTTGTCTTGAAGAACAGGAACGGGAAAGTAGGGGAAGCAGCTCGGCTAGTTTTCGAGCCCGTTTTTTCCCTGTTTCGTTCGCCTACGGGGGGCGAGATAGGCAGGGCTGGAACCCGCCCCCGCATACTGTAACTAACCCCCGTATCGTGCTACACTATGAAACATGACTACAGTGGTTGCCCCCCAGACACAGGCCCTAACCGCAAGCGCAACACCCTCGCTTGCGGACTACGTAGAGCGCTGGTTAGCAGAGCTGGACGCTTCCCCCGCAACCAAACAGGGCTACCGCGCCGGTATCCGGGCCTACATGCGCTTCCTGGAATCCGAGGGCCTTACCGGGGCGCAGCGGGGCGACATAGTTGCCTACAAGCAGTTCCTACAGGCCACTTACGCGCCGGGAACCGTGAGCACACGGCTAACCCCCGTAAGGGGGCTGTACGGCTACCTACATGCCGTTACCGGGGCCCCAAACATTGCCGAGGGCGTTAGGGGCGCTAAAGCCACACACGGGCACAGGAAGGACGCGCTAAGCCCTTCCCAGGTGCAAGCGCTACTGAAGGCCACAGGGAACGCTAGGGACTACGCCCTGGTCCTGCTAATGGTTTCCACGGGCCTACGCACTATTGAAGTAGCCCGCGCCCAGGTGGGGGACCTACGCACCATGGCCGGAAAAACAGTCCTGGACGTGTGGGGCAAGGGGCGAGAGAGCAAGGACGCCCTAGTTATCGTCACGCCCCCTGTGGAAGCCGCTATTAGGGCTTACCTGAAGGAACGCGGGGCCCTGGAAGATACTGCCCCCCTGTTTGCTTCCACGTCTAACCGGAACGTGGGGGGCCCCATGACAACTAGGTCTATCTCTCGCTTAGTCAAAGAGCACCTAGTAAGCGCGGGCCTTAGCTCGTCACGGCTTACCGCCCATTCCTTGCGGCACACGGCTGTAACCCTGTCCCTGCTAGGGGGCGCCACTTTGCAGGAAGCCCAAGCCATGGCAAGACACGCAAACATTGCCACTACAACGGTGTACGCCCACAACATTGAACGCCTACAAGGGCACGGGGAAGCCGCCGTAACCGCGTTCCTAACCAAAGAGGGGGTAGCCCTGTGACTAAGAAAGAGGGGGCCGCAAGGAAGCCCGAGGGGGTCCTTGCTATGCGGGCTAGGGAAGCGTCTAACGCCCTTACCGAGGACATGAACGCGGCGGGGGTACGGGCTGTAGTGGACTATTTCCGCTACGTGGAAGCCCAGGAAGGGCAGGAAGGGTTAGACCGCGTGTTAGCCCTGTTCGAACTAAGCAGTAACCGCCACTTGAGGGCCTTCCTTGAGGGGCTACTAGACGACCTGAAAGAGGGGGAAGCAGTTGAGTAACACGGGATCCTTGCCGCGCCTATACACGCTTGCGGAAGTGGAACAGATAACGCAGGTAACACGCCGGACCTTGTACCTGTGGTTAGAGTCCGGCTACTTGAACGCGGTGAAAGTTGGGGGCCGTTGGCGTGTCACACAGGACGAGATAGACGCCCTCATAAGCGGGCAGAAAGGGTCCTATAAGCGGCGCGTATATGCGGCGGGTAAGCCTACGGGGTACACGCAGGAAGCCCGCGACAAGAAAGCACAGGAAGCGGCTAAGGAAGCCCAGAGGAAGGAACGGGGAAAGCGGAAGGAACCGCAAGCGAGGAAGCCCAAGGGTAAGGAAGTTCCTGCTTCCCCCGAGGAACGTAGCCGGGAACTTAGTAGGGCCCTGAAGGAAGCCGCAAGGGAACAGGGGGTAACGCAGAAAGAACTAGCTGAGCGGACCGGGATCCCCCTAGTTACGTTGCACCGGAAGCTGAACCATATTTACCCGTTCAAGACAACGGAAGCCGGGGTAGTAGCGGAAGCCCTAGGCCTGTCTCTCGCAGACATTGCCGCAAGCGAGGAAGGGAAGTAGAGGTTAGTCATGTTTCCTAGTCAGACGTATTTCACGCATGAGCAAGCAGTGTGGGCCATTATCGAGGCTCTAGGTTCCCGAGGGCTGGACCCTGACCTGTACGACATAGACGCCATAGCCGAGGGGGGGCTTAGGTGGATCCCTGACCTAGGCAAGTATTCCTTCCGGGAACCCGCCCAGTTTTGGGCCGTGGTAGCCGCCCACGGGAAACAGGGCCCTAGCGAGGAAGCCCAGGGTTCCGCCTTCCTGACATGGGTCGAAGAGCATAGGGACAAGGACTAGCCCCCGTGGAAGCAGAGCAAGAGGAACCCCCCTACAAGGTAACCCACAGTACGCACGTGGACGAGGAAGGGAACACTGTTCCCACTTTTTCCCTGTCCCTAACCGGGATCGAGGGGAACACGCTGGTACTGGACATGAGCGCCCAGGAAGTGAAGGGCTTAGCGAGGGGGCTGGAAGCCGCAAGCGCGGTAGCCACAGTTGCACAGTCTATGTCCGGTAATAGGGAAAACAGGACATTGAAAGACGGGGGGGAAGCAAGCGGATATGAGGAAGGGGGAAACATGACTGAACAGGACAAGGGGCAGGGATCCTTGCCGCCCAAGACGGTAGAGGAATGGGAAGCCCAGCTGGAATGGGAGGAACGCATTAGAGCGCTTGCGGCTGAAGCCATAGGCGTAGACATGGGAAGCACTGCTTACCGGCAAGTAGCGAACCTAACCGACGAGCTAGCGGAAGTAGGGCTGACACGTTCCCCCGAGGAACAACACGCCCTAATGCGGTGGGCCAAGAATACGGTGGAATACATACAAGGAAGTACCCCCACGGCTGTACCCGAGCAATCCGTGTGGCGCTTCCCTGACACGGTGCTTAAAACGGCTTCCCTCATGCGGCACCCCAGTAGGGCAGACTTAGCCGCCCCTATCCACTTAGAGCGCCCCCTACAGTGGCTAGACGGGCAAACAGGGCCCCCCGTGTGGGAAGCCGATCCTTGGTTAGTCCTTGCGGAACCTGTGGCGCTTAGGTGGCTACAGGAAACAGGGGGAACCGTGAACCCCCACTATCCGGGCAACATGGAACGGCTAGGCGAGCTAGTAACGGAACACCTTGAAGCGTTCCGGGACCTGTGGCCGGACGTGCTGGAAGCCCCCGCCCCGGTAGACGCGGCCCCCTTGATTAGCAACACGAAACTAGCGCGGGAACCGGAAGCAGTCGAAGAGGGAACCCTAGTAAGGCCAGGAAAGAGTAAGCGGCTAGCCCACATAAGGGCCACACAGATAGTTACGCGGCGCATAGACGGGGAAGCAGTGCGCTACACGGCGCTACACGGCGCGATCGGTGACGCCATAACCGCAACAGTCCTGGACCGCATAGGGGCGGCTAAGTGGGGGGAAGGGGTTCCCGTTAGTAACCGTGAGATAGCCCGCCACTTACTACAGTCCAAGAGGGACATAACTTCCACACAGGTAGCGGAAGTGGAAGGGGCTATAGCGGACTTACGCATGACTCATGGCCTAATAGTCGGAACAGACTATGAGGGCAACAGCATGAAACTAGAAGGGCCCCTACTACACGCCGATTATGTCTATCTGAAGCACAGGAACGGGGCAGAGGTAACGGGCTGGAAGGTGTACGCCCTTCCCCTCATGAGTCAATACGCGGGCCGCTTGAACCAGCTCCGGCAAGTAGACAACATGCTGGAAGGATCTAACCCTAGGCGCTTGAAAAGGGCCGCACTGGAACGACAGATAGCCGCCACAATTTTGCTGTGGCACGGCACAGAGTTCAAGGGCCCTGAACACGCCCACAAACTGAACTACGACACGGCGATAGAGAAGCTCGGGGAAGCCAAGGAACAAGGGTGCCCCTTGTCCCGTGACCTTGTGCGAACACGGCAACAATGGATAGAGGAAGCCTTAACCCACTTCCAAGGGCGCGGGTTTATCACCCGTTGGGAACCGTATTACACGGGGCGGAAAAAGACGGGGGTACACGTGTGGCTTCCCGAGAAACTTCCCCCCGCTTCCCTACGTGAGTTCCGCCCCCTGGAACTACTGGAATGAGAGATAGAGGGCTTCCCTACACGCCCTTCCGAGCACGACAAACAAGGGGGGAACAGGGCAAACAAGAGGTAGCGCCCTGAAAAACGCAGGGAATCTTCCTATGCAGTTCCTGTTTCCCTATCCGACGGTTCCCACAGGGAAGGAACAGGGAGTACCCCCCCAGGGGTAGCCGCAAGCGCACAGAGGAACCTAGGAAGGAAAGCAGAGCATGAGCGCAGAGGAAGCCATAGAAGCTCACTGGAAGGAAACACGGGAAGAACTGCTAACCCTGCTTGAACCTACGCCGGAACAGGCTAGGCGAGACGAGGAACTGCTAGCCGACTTAGAGGCCATGAGCGCCGATAACCTAGCGATACTGGAAGCCGGAACCCCGGACTATTCCGCACTGGACGCCCTGTAGGGCACGAGGAAGCCCGAGAGTAAGGGGCCCACAGATTAGGCGAGGAACCCTTACACGCGGGGTAGTAGCGCAGGTAATGGACTATCCCCCCCTCAGAAACAGGGCACCCTATCGCGCGAGGAAGCGGGACGTGTTCGGGCCCCTTGTGTTCGGGGCGCAGCGGCTTCCCCCCGCGCGGCTACACATAAGTAGCCCCACATAAACGGCTACACATAAGTAGCCAAGGGCCCCAGGAACTAGGCAGGGCAGAAAGTTTTCAGCCCCCGCGAACATTGAGCCACCTCACCCCCGGTACTAGCCGCACAAGGGGCTAAAAGGGGTTCCCCCCAGGGTCCAGCTGCAGCGCCGGACAAGGTTCGGGGACCTGAACAGGCGAGGACAAGTAGCGCTTCCTGCTTCCTTGCCACTACACGCGCTTGCGGAACCATGGGCATTAACCCCTTGAAGCGGTTCCGCATTAGACCGCTGGAGAGAGCGCTAGAAGGCGTAACGGGTTCAAACATTCCGAGGGCCCACGGGGCGCAGGTTCAGCGCTTCCATATGGGGCGAGGAACAGGCAGGGCGGCTTCCACTCTCTCGCGCGCGCGACCCCCCCTACACCCTGGGGGAGAGGGAGCCACCTATAACGGGCGGGGGAAGGAAAGAGGGGCCGGGGCGCATGAACTGAACGCCCCTAGAGGGCCTGTCACACGGGAAACATTGCCCCTATAACGGGCCTGGAAACAGGGGAAGGGGGAAAAGTTAGACCCTACTTTTTCCCCACTTGACCCTACTTTTTCCCCACTTGACCCTACTTTTTCCCCACTTAGAGAAAAAAAAAGAGGGACTTTGCCGCATGATAGCGCGGGAAAGTCGGGGTCACTTTTTCCCCTTAACAATAACTATAAGTAGTTCGGGGCTCACGCTTGCGCGTGGCCCCTTCCCGACCTTCCCTACAAGCAGACAAACAGAGCTGGAAAAAGGGGAAGTAGTGGAAGTAGTACAAGCAGCTGCGCTTGAGTTAATCGCTCACGGTGTAAGCGTGTTCCCGACCAAGGGGAAGGCCCCTATAGGGCCGTGGAAGCACTTACAGGAACGCAGGTTAGAGCCCGTGGAAGTTGTCGGGGCGTATAAGCAGTTCCCTAACGCGGGGGTAGCCGTTGTATGCGGGGAAGTGTCCGGGAATCTACTCATGATTGAAACTGAAGGCCGCGCTTCCCAGGTGGCCGCTTCCCTTCCTGACCTTGCCGCAAGCGAGGGGCTAGGGGACCTGTGGAACCGGGTTAGTAACGGCTGGGTGGAACGTTCCCCTTCCGGGGGAACTCATTGGTTTGTTCGTTGCGAGGAAGTGGGGCGCAACGAGAAACTAGCGGCCCGCCCTTCCACACAGGAAGAGCTTCACTCATGGAAGGAAGCGGAACGGGTTAAAGCGGGGGCGCTTGCGGAACCCATGAGGGGTAAGCGGCTAGCCGTCATTGAATCCACTACGCCGGATAAGGTTCCCCAGGTCCTTGCAGAGACTAGGGCTAATGGGGGTTACGTTATTGCGGCGCCTACGCCGGGAAGCCACCATGACACGGGGCGCCCCTGGGAACGCATGGCGGGGGGGCCGGGCACGGTTCCTACTCTCACAGGGGCTGAACTAGGGGACCTGCTAGACATGTTCCGCACGTTTGACGCCATGCCTAAGCGGGAACCGCAAGCGCCCCTTACTGCTTCCCCTGGGGGCCCTGGAAGCGCCCCTAACCGTGTTCCTAACCGTGTTTCGGGGGAACGGCTTCCTGCCGCTGCTCTACCTGCTGCTGCTG